>LNFM01000539.1_pt1 | contig 93880 bp, 83 predicted proteins | sample 596031 | NCBI WGS metagenome assembly LNFM01 (sample SAMN04254537, study PRJNA301005) | activated carbon metagenome | isolation source: dual media filters at the Ann Arbor, Michigan drinking water treatment plant | place: USA: Ann Arbor
CCTGACGGAGCTGGCCGCAGGCCGAATGGTCATCCTCGTCGATGAGGAAGACCGCGAAAACGAAGGCGATCTGGTCATGGCCGCCGAACACGTGTCGGCCGAGTCGGTCAATTTCATGGCCCGCTTCGGGCGTGGCCTGATCTGCCTGACGCTGACCCGCGAACGCTGCGAACGATTGCAACTGCCGCCGATGGCCAGCCGCAACGGCACCAAGCACGGCACCGCCTTCACCGTGTCGATCGAAGCGGCCGAGGGCGTCACCACCGGCATCTCTGCGGCCGACCGGGCGCGTACCGTGCAGGCGGCGGTCGCGCGCGACGCCAAACCCACCGATCTGGTGCAGCCTGGCCATATCTTCCCGTTGCAGGCGCAGGATGGCGGCGTGCTGATGCGCGCCGGCCACACCGAAGCCGGCTGCGACCTGTCGGCCATGGCCGGGCTCACGCCTGCCGCCGTGATCTGCGAGATCATGAACGACGACGGCACGATGGCCCGCTTGCCCGACCTGGAAGTCTTCGCCCAGCAGCACGGGCTGAAGATCGGCACCATCGCCGACCTGATCGAATACCGCAGTCGCAACGAGACCCTGATCGAACGTGTCGGACAGCGTGTGCTGGTGACCGATCAGGGCAGCTTCAACTGCACCTCCTTCATCGACCGCACCGGCGGCCTGCACATGGCGCTGACGCATGGCCACTGGACACCGCGCGACGAAGTGTTGGTGCGTGTGCACGAACCGCTGTCCGTGATGGACCTGCTCGACGTGGGCCCCAGCGCCCATTCGTGGCCATTGCCTCGCGCGCTGGCGATGCTGCAAGCCAGTGAGCGTGGCGTTGCGGTGCTGCTCAACTGTGGCGAAGGAACCCCCTCGCTACTGGGCAAGCTGACGCCCCACGACGACTCCGGCGCGCGACCGCAGTCGCAGATGGATCTGCGCACCTACGGCATCGGTGCACAGATCCTGCGGGAGCTGGGCGTGTCGAAAATGAAATTGCTCGGCAGCCCACGCCGCATGCCCAGCATGGTCGGCTACGGCCTCGAAGTCACCGGCTTCGTCGCCGCTGAAGCGGCCAACCACTGATGAACCCGATCCACTCCACGCAGGTGACCCATGCAACTCGCTGACCAGGGACAGCCTGCCGATGACGACCTCGATGGCAGCGATCTGCGCATCGGGATCGTGCAAGCTCGCTTCAACGCAGACATCACGCAGCGCATGGCCACCGTGTGCGTCGCCGAATTGCGGCGCCTGGGCGTCGATGCCGAACTGATCGATCACGTCACCGTGCCCGGTGCGCTGGAGGTCCCGGTCGCGCTGATGGCCATGGCCGACAGCGATGAGTTCGATGCGCTGATCGCCATCGGCTGCATCATCCGCGGCGAGACGTATCACTTCGAACTGGTGGCCAATGAAAGCGGCGCGGGCGTGACCCGTGTCTCGCTCGATCACCAGCTACCGGTGGCCAACGCGATCCTGACGGTGGAAGACGAAGCACAGGCATGGGCACGCGCCGAGGACAAGGCGCGGGACGCCGCCCGCGTGGCCATCGAGATGGCGCGCCTGATGGAAGACCTGTCGTGACCGAAGCCGAACCAAAGCCTGACACCGCAGCAACCAGCTCGGCAGCTCGCCCGGCATCCAAGAAAGCCTCGCAGAAGTCCACCCGTCGCCGCTCACGTGAATTGGCCCTGCAAGGCTTGTACGAGTGGCTGTTGTCGGGTGAGAGCGCCAGCGTGATCGATGCGCACGTTCGCGAGCGCGAGGGATTCGATCGCTGTGACACTGCGCATTTCGAGATGCTGCTGCATGGCTGCATCGACGAAGCCGCCGCCATCGACCAGGCCCTGGCACGCCATGTCGATCGTCAGACCAGCCAGCTGTCGCCGGTCGAGCACGGCGTGCTGATGATCGGCGCCTACGAGTTGACCCACTGCCTCGACATCCCCTACCGCGTCGTCATCAACGAGGCGGTCGAGCTGGCCAAGGTCTTTGGTGGCACCGACGGCCACAAGTACGTCAACGGCGTGATCGACAAGGCGGCGGCTGATCTGCGACCCGCTGAGGTCGAAGCGGCGCGCGCGGCCCGCCGCTGAAGCGACACCACCCGACATGAGGTCGTCGCCACGCCTGTCGCGCCGTCTGAGTTTCATCGAGCCGTTCTACGTGATGGAGTGCGCCAAGGCCGCGGCTGCGCTGTCCCGCGGTCCGCTGTGCGACCCAAACCAAGGGGGCCGGCCGATGATCTTCCTGAACATCGGCGAGCCGGACTTCACCGCACCACCGCTGGTGCAGCAAGCTGCACAGCGCGCCATCGGCGAGGGCAGCACGCAGTACACCGACGCCTGCGGGCTGATGGCCCTGCGTGAGCGCATCAGCGGCTGGTACGCGCAGCGGTTCGCACTCGACATCGCGCCGGAGCGCATCGTCATCACCGCCGGCGCCTCGGCGGCGTTGCAGCTGGCCTGCCTGGCCCTGATCGACCCCGGTGACGAAGTGCTGCTGCCCGACCCCGGCTACCCCTGCAACCGGCATTTCGTGGCCGCTGCCGATGGCGTGGCGGTATTGCTGCCCACGACGGCCGCCGATCGCTTCCAGCTGAACGCCGAGGCCGTCGCGCAGGCCTGGGGACCGCAGACCCGCGGGGTGCTGCTGGCTTCGCCCTCGAACCCGACCGGCACCTCGATCGCCCCGGCCGAGATGGCACGCATCCTCGACGTGGTGCGCGAACGCAAGGGTTTCACCATCGTCGACGAGATCTACCTGGGCCTGAGTCACGACGAGCGCTTCAGCGATTCGGCGCTGCGCCACGGCGACGATGTGATCTCGATCAACAGCTTCTCGAAGTACTTCAGCATGACGGGCTGGCGGCTCGGCTGGCTGGTCGTACCTGAATCCCTGGTGCCGGCCATCGAAAAGCTGTCGCAGAACCTGTTCATCTGCCCCTCGTCGATCGCGCAGCATGCGGCGCTGGCCTGCTTCGAGCCCGACTCGCTGGCCGAGTACGAACGGCGCCGACTGGCGTTTCGTGCACGACGCGATTACCTCGTGCCGGCACTGAATGCGCTGGGCCTGACAGTGCCGGTCGAGCCCGACGGCGCGTTCTACGTCTGGGCCGACTGCTCCGCGCACAGTGCACATCTGCCCGGCGGCAGTTGGGATTTCGTCTTCGAGCTGATGCAGCGCGCGCAAGTGGGCGTGACACCTGGGCGCGACTTCGGCCGCCATGAGCCGGAACGATTCCTGCGAGTGTCCTATGCCAGTTCGATGGAACAGTTGCAGCAGGCAATGGCGCGCATTCAACAGCTTTTGTGACGCTCCAGCCCTGGCCATTCCTATCGACCACGGATCGAGCACACCGTCAACTGAACTGGCCGAGCCGGGCTTTTTCGGCTTTTCACCGCGGCGGTTGCCCTTAACGTCGTCGCGTGAATGCGCCCGACAAATTCCCTCCGCATTGGCACGCCAAGGCGTCCGTTGGCACGCAGAACGCGTCCGGCCCGGCTGCCGATGCATCGTCACCTGACCTGCTCCTTGATGGAGACAGCGTGTCGCCATCGACGCTTGGACTGCCGAGCGGCTTCGATGGTGAGGCCACTCAGTTCGAACAAACCCTGTTCAGCGCCACCCAAGCCGCACCGCCCGCAGCGGGCGACACGGTCCCGCTGCCAGTGGGTATGGATCTGGCCGTCGATGACGCAACACCTTCGATCGGTCACATCAGCCGCTATGCACTGAAACAGCAGATCGGCAAGGGCGGATTGGGCACGGTGTATGCCGCGCACGACCCGCTGCTGTCACGCGTGATCGCGATCAAGACCCTGCACCTCGACATCGCCGCCGAGCAGCGCGAGTCATTCAATGCTTTGTTCCTCAACGAGGCACGCGCAGCCGCTGGCCTCTCGCACCCCAACATCGTCACGGTGCACGACGCCGGCATCAGCGAGGGCCACGCCTATATCGCGATGGCGCTGCTGAAGGGCCAGGACCTGCGCCAGCTGCGCGAGTCCGGCTGGAGACCTTCACCTGGACAGGCCGCAGTGCTGGTGGCACGGGTGGCGGATGCACTGGCCTATGCGCACCGCAAGGGCGTGGTGCACCTCGACATCAAGCCGGCCAACATTTTCATGGTGGGACGCGGCCAACCTTGCGTGCTCGACTTTGGCATCGCGCGCATCACGCATCATCATGACGCACAGCTCGGTGGCGACATCGCTGCAGGCTCGCCTTACTACATGTCGCCGGAGCAAGCGCGTCAGCAGGCGGTTGATCGCCGATCCGATGTGTTTTCGCTGGGCGTCGTGCTCTATGAGCTTTTGACCGGAACCAAGCCTTTCACCGGAGACGGTCTCGACGCGATCCTGGCGTCGGTGACAACCCATTCCCCTCCACTGGCTGATGTGCTGAATCCGGCCGTGCCACGGGCCTTGGCCCAGATCGCGGCCCGCGCCATGGAAAAGGATGTGGCACTTCGGTTCGATTCGGCCGCCGGCTTTTCACGCGCACTCCGTCAACACTTGACGGCCACCGGCCAGGCGTCTGCAGAGACCGGGCTCAGCGGCAAGCGTCGCGGATCGTGGATCGCAGCCGTTGCTGTCGCAGGCATGCTGGGCATCGGCGCGGCCGCCGTACAGATGCGAGACGACCCTGTCGCGGCGCAGCCAGTGCAGCCTGCACTTCCGGGCCCGGTGCTGGTGTCGGCAGATAAAGAAGCCCCGCCCGTGATGAGGGAGCCAACGCCTTCGTCCGACATGCCGACCCGCAACGCGCAGGCACGCACCCCACCTGCGGCACCCGCGGCACCAGTCAAGGGTCAGGTCAAACTGGCCATCAGCCCCTGGGGGCAGATTGAAGTCAATGGGTCCAACGTCGGAACCACCCCACCTTTGAATCAACTGACCTTGTCAGCCGGTGCGCACCGAATCACGATTCGAAATGCCGACTTTCCGGCTTACAGTGTGACGATCAATGTCACCGGCAGCCAGCCGGTGACGATCAGGCACAAATTCGGATCATGAAACTGTTGGTTGTCGTGGTGATGGCTTGCCTATTTTCTGCCTGCGCATTCAGTCCACCGGCCCCCAAAGGTGCACTCGATGTGATGGATAGGCCGGCCGAGAAGGCCCTGCTGATCGGTCTGCGCGCTTACGACGATGCCCGTTACGTGGAGGCCGAAAAGCAGCTCAGCTTCGCCCTGAAGTCGGGGCTGGTGTCGGCGCGCGATGTGGTGGCTGCAAACAAGCACCTGGCCTTCATCTATTGCACTACCAACCGGATCGTGGACTGTGAAGCTTCGTTTCGAAGCGCACGGCGTGCCGACCCCAGATTCACCCTGAGCAAATCAGAGACCGGCCATCCGCTGTGGGGGCCTGTCTACAGGCGGACACTGCGGTGACAGCGCCGGTTGTTCGGCGCCCTGCTTCGGCCCATCGAGCATGATGACGCCCGACTTCGAGATCACGCTGCGCATTTACTGGGAAGACACCGACGCGGGCGGTGTCGTCTTCTACGCCAACTACCTGAAGTTCTTCGAACGTGCACGCACTGAATGGCTGCGCGCGCTCGGTCACAGTCAGGAACAACTTCGTCTGATCGAGAGCGCGATGTTCGTGGTCAGCGACACCACGATGCGCTACCGTCGTCCCGCGCGGCTGGATGACCTGCTCAGAATCACCGTCAAGCTCGCCGAAGTCCGGCGCGCATCCATGACGCTCGCGCAGCAGGCCTGGCGCGGCGACGAGCTGCTGACCGAAGGCACGATCCGCATCGTGTGCGTCGATGCCGGAACCTTCCAGCCGCGCAGCATTCCGAATGCCATCACTGCCGCACTTCCACAGAAATAATCCACGCGACGCCATGAACCAAGACCTCTCGATCTTCAGCCTCGTATTGCAGGCCAGCCTGGTGGTTCAGTTGGTGATGGCCGGCTTGCTGATCACTTCGCTGGCCAGCTGGACGGTCATCTTCGGCAAGCTGTTCGGACTGCGCAAGGTGCGCGCCGAGAACGACGTTTTCGAGCGCGAGTTCTGGGCAGGCAAGAACCTCAATGACCTCTACGACGACGCCACCAGACGCGGTGCATCGTCAGCGCCCATGGAGCGCATCTTCGCCTCGGGCATGCGCGAATTCATGAAGCTGCGCGAGCGCCGCGTCACAGACTCGGGTGCGCTGCTCGACGGCTCGCGCCGCGCGATGCGGGCGAGCTTCCAGCGCGAACTCGACACCATTGAATCGAACCTGTCATTTCTGGCCTCGGTCGGCTCGGTGTCGCCATACGTGGGCCTGTTCGGCACGGTCTGGGGAATCATGCATGCCTTCATCGGCCTCGCGAACCTGACGCAGGTGACGCTGGCCACCGTTGCGCCAGGCATCGCCGAAGCACTGGTCGCCACCGCCATCGGCCTGTTCGCGGCGATCCCGGCCGTGATCGCCTACAACCGCTTCGCCCGCGACATCGACCGCATCGCGATCCAGCTCGAGACCTTCATCGAGGAGTTCTCCAACATCCTCCAGCGCAACTTGGGTCAGCCGGCAGCGGCGACGGCTGGGAGTCACTGACATGGGCCTTTGCACTTCGATCCCTTGCCTGCTGATTAATGGGGCGCGTGATCACGCCGACGGCGTGCGCTGCTCCGCGAATGTCCCCCGGCCTGCGGCCTCCTCCTTTATTTCGCTGCGCACCGCCCACCGTCGACGTGATCAATCAGCACTGTGGTTGCTCGGCCGCTCGGCGACTGCGTCACCCGTGCCGGGGACGCTGGGCATCTCACGCAGCGAAGTAAAGGAGGAGGCGAAGCCGGGGGACATTCGCGGAGGGAGATGCCCAGTGTTCCCGGCAAGCGCGCCCACATCACAGGCCCATCTCGTGGGCTTTGGGTCCCGCCACGCACGGAGGGACCACTGAGATGCCCGCCGTCAGTCACCGCGGCGGAGGCCGGCGCCGCACGATCAACGAGATCAACATGGTCCCGTTCATCGACGTGATGCTGGTGCTGCTGATCATCTTCATGGTCAGCGCGCCTCTGATCACCACCGGCGTGGTGGATCTGCCCACGGTGGGCAAGAGCAAGCAGCGGCCCGAACATGTGGTGGAGCTCATCGTCGGCAAGGACGAGCGGGTGCGTATCCGCGTCGACAACAAGGACGAGGGCCAGCCCGTCGCGCTCGACCGGGTGGCTGCGCGCGTGCGCGATCTGCAGGCAGGCAATGAGAACACCCCGGTGGTGATCTCGGCCGATCAGTCGGTCAAGTACCAGACCGTGGTCGATGTGATGAACCGGCTGCAGAAGTCCGGGGTACAGCGCGTCGGTCTCTCGGTGAAGAACGGCGCCTGAACGGGCCGCGGAGTCGATGCGGATGGCTGCGGGCGCCCTGGAACGCGACATCTTTCTGCCGAGCACACCCGCCGGGCTGGGTCGCGGCCTGTTGCTCGCGCTGCTGGCCCATGGGCTGTTGATCGCAGCGCTGTCGCTGGGCGTCAGCTGGCGTGTCAGCCCGCCGGAGGGCATCGAGGCCGAGTTGTGGGCCGCGGTGCCACAGATCGCGGCGCCGCGCGCGGCTGAGCCCGAACCGCCTCCGCCCCCCGCCGCGAAGCCCGTTCCGACACCGCAGCCGGTGAAGCCAGTGGTCAAGGAAGAGCCCGTCCCCGACGCCCAGATCGCGATCGAGAAGGCCAAGCGCCTGGAGGACAAACGCAAGAAGGACTTGGCCGAGAAAGCCGCCGCCGACAAGCTTGCCAAGCAGCGCAAGGAAGACGCGGACAAAGCCAAGGCCGAGAAACTGGCCGAGCAAAAGCGCAAGGACGAGTCCGACAAGGCCAGGGCGGCTTGGCTCGCGAAGAAGCAGGAGGCCGCTCTGGCCGCTGCCCGCGAAGCCCAGATGCAGCGCATTGCCAGCCTGGCCGGGGCTACGGGCGACGCGAACGCCACCGGCAGTGCCTTGCAAAGCGCCGGCCCGAGCGCCAGCTACATCGGACGCATCAAGGCCAAAATCCGCCCGAACGTGTCGTTCCCCGACACGATTCCCGGCAACCCGAAAGTCGAAGTCGATGTCCGGCTGGCGCCCGATGGGCGCATCATGTCCAGCCGCATCGTCAAGGCCAGCGGGGTGCGCGAATGGGACGACGCGGTGCTGCGCGCGATCGAACGCACCGAGGTGCTGCCGCGCGACGAGTCCGGCAAGGTGCCGCCTGCATTGATCATCGGATACCAGCTGCGCGAGTGATGCTCACCGCGCGCTGACGCTCGGAACTGCGGGACTCAGGCCCGGCTTATCCGGGCTTCGCATGCGCTGGCAACGGGCAGCATCTGACTGAAGGCTTCTTGCCCGGTTGAGAAAGGCGCCTGGCGCAGCACCGGATCGCGAGGCCTGCCGCCTGTATGCCCCGCAACCGATAGCGCTTTTCGAGAACCCCATGGCTGACATGCTGACACCGCTGCAGTGGCGCAGCGACGAGCGCCCCGATGGCACCGTGCCGCCCGCTTTCTGCTGGCCCACGCCACCGTTCGCGATCTACCCACCAGCGCTGCCACAGACGGCCCCGCTCGCCTGCGAGATCGCCGGCCTGAACGACAAGCTGATGCCAGGGCAACTGCTCTTGTTGAAGCCCGATCAGTCGCTCGCGCTGGTGCAACTGCCGCCTTCACGCCGTGGCGTGTCGCTGCGCTTCGATCAGTTCCGCTCACTCACCTTGACGGCGCCGATCCGGCCCTCCCCGATCAACCGTGGTCACTCCGCCTCGTTGGAGCCGATCGCCACGCCCACACCCTTCTGCCTGACCTGGTCGGCAGGGGGCGAGTGGCGCGGCCAGACACAAGGTCACGTGCTCACGCCGTTCGGCGTCTTCCTGTTTCCACCGGCGGCTGATGGGCAGCCCGGCTCGGTCGGCCGTGTTTTCGTGCCTGCGGCTGCGTACAACGGCCTGGAGCTCGGCCCGCGCATCGGCGAGGTGCTGATCGAACAGCAAGCCGCCACGCCCCGACAGATCGAGCAGGCCGTGGCACAGCAGACACAGCTTCGAGAGCAGAAGCTGGGCGACATCCTGGTCAGTCGCAACATCGTGACCGCAGAGCAGCTGCTGGCGGCGCTCGACCAACAGTCGCGCATGCCACTGGTGCGCATCGGTGAGGCCCTGCTGTCGCTGGCGCTCATCACCGAAACGGAACTGCAGGAGGCCCTGCAACAGCAGCAGGCCGATCGCAGCGTGCCACTGGGCGAGATCCTGGTCCGCAACGGCGTCATCACCCGACCCGAGCTGCAGGTCGCCATGGCCCGCAAAATGGGTTATCCGCTGGTCGATGTCGACGCGTTCCCGGTCGACACCCAGGCGCTGCGCAAGCTGCCGTACTCCATCGCCTCGCGGCTGCGAGTCCTCCCGCTGCTGGTGCGCGATGGCCGGCTCGTCATCGCGCTCGAAGATCCGGAGCGTCGGCGCGCGGTCACCGAGGAAGTCGAGTTCTCGGCCCAGATGAAGGTGTTGCCGGTGCTGGCGCAAAGCCGCTCCATGGAGACCCGCACGCACGGTGTCTATGAGCAGATTGGCGCCGTGGACGCACCCCGGATGCGCAGCGACGATCCTGACAGTGTGCTGCCGCAGGAGCTCATCGGCACCGATCAACTGGTCGAATCGCTGGAGCGCGAGAACGACCCCAGCACGCTCGATGACCGGCCCATCGAGCAATCAGACAACTCGCTGGTTCGGCTGATCAACAACATGATCATCGAGGCGCACAAGGAAGGCGCCTCTGACATCCACATCGAAAGCTATCCCGGGCGCGAGAAGATCCGCATCCGCTTCCGCAAGGACGGCGTGCTGCGCACCTACCTCGAGCTGCCACCGAACTACCGTTCGTCGCTGATCGCGCGCATCAAGATCATGTGCGACCTCGACATCTCCGAGCGCCGCAAGCCACAGGACGGCAAGATCAATTTCTCCCGCTTCTCGGCCCAGCACAAGCTGGAGCTGCGTGTGGCCACCATCCCCACCAACAACGGCCTCGAAGACGTGGTGATGCGGATCCTGGCCTCGGCCAAGCCGATTCCGCTGGATCAGATCGGGATGTCACCGCACAACCTCGCCCAGCTCAAGACAGCGATCAACCGGCCCTACGGCATGGTGTTGTGCGTGGGCCCGACCGGCTCTGGCAAGACCACCACCCTGCACTCGGCGCTGGCTGCGATCAACGTGCCCGAGCGCAAGATCTGGACGGCCGAAGATCCGGTCGAGATCACCCAGGCCGGCTTGCGCCAGGTGCAGGTGAACCCGCGCATCGACTGGACGTTCGCGAAGGCGCTGCGCGCCTTTCTGCGTGCCGACCCGGATGTGATCATGGTCGGTGAAATCCGTGACGCGGAAACCGCACACATGGCGGTCGAGGCCTCATTGACCGGCCACCTGGTGCTGAGCACGCTGCACACCAACAGCGCGCCGGAAACCGTGACCCGCCTGCTCGACATGGGCATGGATCCGTTCAACTTTGCCGACTCGCTGCTTGCCGTGCTGGCACAGCGACTGGTGCGCCGCTTGTGCAGCAAATGCCGAGTCAGCCAGCCCGCCACCAAGGCCGAGGTGGATGAATGGCTCGACGATTACCTGCATGTGTACAGCGCCGACGCTGGCGAGCTCCCCGACCGCACCGCGCTGCGCAAGCAGTGGGTGGAGCAACACGGCAGTGGCGGCAAGCTGCTCAAGTACCACAGCCCCGGCTGCACGCACTGCGACCACACCGGCTTCAAGGGCCGCGCCGGGCTGCACGAACTCATGGTGATTTCACGCGAGCTGCGCCGCATGGTGCAGACCGGTGAACGCGCAGAAGCGCTGCAGCAGCGCGCGCTGCGCCAGGGCATGCGCACGCTGCGGCAAGACGGCATCGACAAGATGCTGGCGGGCATCACCACGGTCGAGGAAGTTCGCTCCATGAGCAACGCCTGAGGCAGCACTGCACCGCTGCCCCGCAAACTAGGGCCTGATCGAAGGCTTGTTCAGCGCATCGTCGACGACACGAACTTTCTAGACTGGGGCATACCGACACCGTCAGCGACACCGTCTGCCCATCATGTCCTTACGCTCGTACTTCAGCCTGCACCAGCGCACCTCGCCGCGAGGCAGCCTGGGAATCGCCACCGCCAGCGCGGCATCTGCCACTGCGGCCGTGATCGAGAAGGACACTGGCGGTGCGCTGCGTCTCAAAGCGCTCGAATCCTTCGACGGCGACGCGGCGCTCAAGGCCCTGTCCGGGTGGCAGCGCCGCACCGGCTGGCGCCGCTGCCGCACCCACTTGCTGCTCGACGACGCCCAGTACCAACTGCTGCCCGTAGACGCGCCCGACGTACCCGATGCCGAACTGAGCGACGCACTGCGCTGGCGCGTCAAGGACCTGATCGACTTTCCGGCCGAAGCGGCCAGCATTGCCAGCGTACTGGTGCCGGCAGCCCATGAATCGATACGCGCTCGCCAGGCCTGGGTCGTCGTGGCGCACCGGAATACCGTGGCCGAGCGCATGCGCGGCGCACGCGATGCCCAGATCGAGCTCGACAGCATCGACATCCCCGAACTCGCGCTGCGCAACCTGGCACTGCTGCCCGCCCCCGACAGCTCCTGTGCGCTGCTGCACGTGGGCCTGCATCGCAGCACGCTGCTGATGGTGTGGAAGGGAGACCTGTGCAGCATGCGCCGGTTCGACTTGACCGCAAGCGACCTGCTCGATGCCACACCGGAGGAATTCGAAGCCCTGGTCGAGCGATTTGCGCAAGATGTGCAGCGCAGCGCCGATGCCTTCGAGCGCCACTTTCATGCCGCTGCCCTCGGCCGCCTGTGGGTGCTTGATGAGCAGGCCGGCCTGCCGATGGCCGATGCGCTGGCGCGCCATCTCACCTTGCAGGTCAAGCCCATGAAGCTGGCTGACTGGATCGGCATCGACACCACCCGCCCGCTGATGGATGCGCGGGCCCGTGTCGATTTCCTGCCCGCCATCGGAGCCGCGCTGCGGGCGGCGCCATGACACAACAGATCAATCTGCTCGACGCCGCGCTGCTGCCGCAGCGCGACTGGTGCAACGCCCGCTTCATCGTGGGCACCAGCGCGCTGTGGGTGGCGCTGGTCGGCGGTCAGTGGGTGTATGAAAAGCATGCGCTGAGCACGCTGCTGGCGGCCAGTGCACCGGTCGACGCCGAGCAAGCGGACACACTGGCCATCGACGCTGAGATCGCCGAGTTGAGCACCCAGCTCGCCGGTGGGGAGGCGCTGCTGCGCACCGCTGGGGGCCTGACCGAATTGCCCCAGGAAAGCGCTGCACGGGTGCAGGCGCTAATCGATGCGATGCCGCAAAACCTGTGGCTCGACGAGGTCGAGTTCGGCACCAACCAGCGGGTTCGCATCAGCGGCGGCGTGGGTGATGCCGCCGGTCTGGCGGCGTTCTCGCAGCGCCTGGGCGAATCCGGCGCCTACAACGGGTTGCCGTTGCGCGTGGTGGCGCTCGCCCCGCGTGAGAGCGAGGCGCCCGAACCCTCAGAAGCCTCAGCAACGCTGAAAGCACCACCGATGAATGCGGCATTCCAGTTCGTGCTCGCGAGCACCGATGCGGCCGTGCCCACCGCCGGAGAACTCAGATGAAAGACAAAGCGCTTGCCGCCGTGGGCATCGCACTGTCACGCATTGACGCATTGCCGCAACGCGATCGACGGGTGTTGAGCGCCGGCCTGCTGGCACTGGCGATCGGTGTGCAGTCCCTGGTGGTGATGCCCGCACAGGATCGACGCCATGCCATCGCGTCCACGGTGCAATCCGATGACGACGCACAAAGCCAGGCAGCCGCCGCCGATCGCGTGGCCAAGATATTGCAACGCGACGACTTGAAGGCGCGGCAACTGGAGGTCACCCGCCAACTCGCCACGCTGGGGCTGTCCCCGACACAACGCGACACGGTCGGGGCCCTGATTGCCCGCACGCTGCCCGACAGCGGCGTGCAGCTGGTGGGTGTGCAGGCCTTGCCGGTGGAAGAGCTGGTGCAGCAAGCGCCCGACGAGACGGCAGCTGCCACCGAGGCTGTGGCGGCCACGGCGACGGCCGTGCCAGCGACGCCCACGCTGTACCGGCATCGCGCCGAGCTGCGCCTCGAAGGACCGGTGCCGCAGCTGCTGCAAACGGTCGACCTGGTCGAGCGTCGCCTGGCGCCGCTGCGTGTCGAGCGCATACGACTGTCAGCGGTGCCCGGTGGCGCGCAGGCGCAGATTGTGTTGACCACGCTCAGCCGCGACAGCGACTGGCTCGCCCTGTGAGGCCCACCATGAAGATTCTTTGTCGGCGTACCGCCACCTCACTGCTGTGTGCCGCCATCGGCCTCTGCGGGGTCGTATCGAGCGCTTACGCCGTGGGTCCGCAAGCACCGTTCACCCCGCCCGCCGTGGCGTTGAACCACGCCACGGCGCCCGACAGCGCCGCATCCGACGCCGAGCCGACGCCGCCGCAAGGGCTGCTCGGGCTGCGCCTGGGGCAGACCCCAGCCGCATTGATCGATGGCCTGTGGATACAGATCGGTCAGTTCGCACGTGGTGCGCGCCTCATTGATGTGCAGCCAGGGCAGGCACGCCTGCGCCATGCCGACGGGCGCGTGGAAGACCTGCACCTGTTCGCGGATCCGAGCGCGGCCGCATGGCGTCCGCGCGGACGCCTTTCTACTCAATCTGCCGCACTGCGGGAGCTGCCATGAACCTGCTGATTCGAGACCCCCGCGCCACCCCCCTGCGAAGCCTGGCGCCTGGCTGCGTGACCACCTTGGCACTGCTGCTGGCCGGTTGCCAGACCGGCCCCGCACCGCGCACCACGCAAGACCGCATTGGCAGCGAACTGAAGCAGGCGTTGGCGGATCGGCCGACCCCCAAGGTGCCCGAACACATCAGCGCGGCGCTGCTGCCGCCCTTGGCTCAGGCGCTGCCTCGGCCGGCCGCGCTGCCCGAGCAGCGCTTCGATCTGGTGGTCAGCAACGCAACGGTGCAGCAGGTGTATCACGCGATGGCCTCGGGCTCGCGCTACAGCATCTTGCTGCCACCCACGCTCGCCGGCACCGTCAGTGTCAACCTGAAAGAAGTGACCATGCGCGAGGCGCTGGAGGTGATGCGCGAAGTGCATGGCTTCGAGTACCGCATCGACGGCACGCGGGTCTACATCCAGGACGCCACGCTGCAAACACGGATCTTCCAGGTCAGCTACCCCAGCGCCAAACGCACGGGCCGCAGCGACACCAAGGTCATCTCCGGTTCCATCACGTCGCACAGCACTGGTGGTGTTGGCGGCACAGCCGGCGGCAACAGCACCACCAACAACAGCGAAGGCAGCCAGATCGCCACCACCAACGATGCCGATTTCTGGAAAGAACTCGACACCGCACTCAAGGCCATCGTCGGCACCGAGGGTGGGCGGCAAGTGGTGATGTCGCAACACACCGGCACCGTCGTGGTGCGGGCACTGCCGAAAGAACAGCGCGAGATCGAAAGCTTCCTGCGCTCGGCCCGGCTGTCCATCGAACGGCAGGTGATGCTGGAAGCGAAGATCGTCGAAGTGAGCCTGAAGGAAGGCTTCGAGTCCGGCATCAACTGGGCGGGCCTGAGCAATGGCAACCACCGCTTTTCCGTGGGCGCCGACCCGACCCGCATCAACGTGCCGGGCAGCATTGGCCGCGCGGCGGGCATCGGCTCGGGCTCGATCGTCACCGGTGTCGACGCCAGTGCCACGCCGCCCACGGTCACTCCCACCACCTTGGGCCAGTTGGTGGCCAGTCCGTTCGCCAGCGGTGGCACGGGGTTGCTGGGCGTCGCGTTCACCACCAGCGGCTTCAACGGGCTGCTGTCCTTCCTGGAAACGCAGGGCTCGGTGCAGGTGCTGTCGTCACCCCGGGTGGCCGCGGTCAACAACCAGAAAGCGGTGCTGCGTGTGGGCACCGACGACTTCTTCATCACCAACATCTCGACCACCACGGTGGCCAGTGCCTCGGGCAACGTGACGACGCCCACCATCACGGTGCAGCCCTTCTTCTCGGGCATCGCGCTCGACGTCACACCGCAGATCGACGAAGACGGCATGGTGACCATGCATGTGCGGCCTTCTGTCAGCGAGGTGTCGGAACGCACGCGCATCGTCAACCTCGGCACGCTGGGCAGCTTCACGCTGCCCCTGGCGTCGAGCAACGTCAACGAAACCGACACCGTGGTGCGGGTGCAAGACGGCTACATCGTCGCCATCGGCGGGCTGATGCAGCAACGCCAGACCGGCAGCCACTCACAGGTGCCTGGGGCCGGCGACATCCCGGTGGCTGGCAACCTGTTCAAGCGCACCGACAAAAGCCTCGACAAGCGCGAGCTGGTGTTCCTGATCAAGCCCACGGTCATCAAGGGCGACGCGCAATGGCGCGAAGACATCGCCGCCACCGACGAACGCATGAACCGCCTCGGCAGCGGCTCGGCGGCGCAGTGATCCGCTGACCACCCGCCCCTGCGCCCACCACCGACTTCTGCGGCAGCGAAAGCCCTGACATGTACCTCGAACACTTCGGTCTGCGTGAGTTCCCCTACGCCATCACCCCCGACACCGGATTTGCCTACCGGGGGCGACCACACCAGGCCGCACTGAACACCGTGCGCGTCGCGCTGGACAGCGGCGAAGGCTTTGTCAAGGTCACCGGCGAGGTCGGCACCGGCAAGACGCTGCTGTGTCGCCAGTTGCTCGCGAGCTTCGACGATCGCCTCGTGACCAGCGCCTACCTGCTCCACCCACGGCTCACGCCGTGCGGCTTGCTGCGAGCCCTTGGCGACGAACTCCATCTGAAACGCCAGCGCGGCCTCGACGAACATGGCCTGGTGCAGCGTCTCCAAGCCGAGCTGCTGCGGCAGGCCGATGCCGGTCGCCAGGTGGTGCTGTGCGTGGACGAGGCACAAGCGCTGGGTCTCGAATGCATGGAGGTGCTGCGGCTGCTGAGCAACCTCGAATCCGGCAAACGCAAGCTGCTGCAGATCGTGCTGTTCGGTCAGCCCGAACTCGACGATCTGCTGCGCACCCGTGCGCTGCGTTCGTTGGCCAGTCGCATTGCCTTCTCGGCGCAGCTGCACGGGCTGCCGCGTGACGACTTCGACCAGTACCTGACCCATCGCCTGCAAGTGGCCGGCTGGCGCGGCGCACCGGTCTTCAGCACGGGGGCCCGCTGGCTGCTGTGGCGTGCGACCCGTGGCGTGCCGCGGCGCGCCAACATCCTGGCGCACAAGGGGCTGATGCTGGCCTATGGCCGAGGCGCACACACGGTGGGTTGGCGTGATGCCTGGGCCGCCATCAGCGACGGTGCCGCAACCGCCGGATGGACGCCGCTGCGGCGACTCAACGGAGCCCCATCATGAGCGTGATCAACCGCATGCTGTCGCAATTGGATGAGCGCCGAGCCACCACCCCCGACAGCACCGCAACCGCCTTGGCCGGACCGGTGCAGGCCCTGCCACCAGGCTCGCCGCGCCGACTCGGGCTGATCGCGCTCGCGGGCCTCGCATTGGCCTCGGCGGCAGCCTTCGGCGAGTGGCCCGGGTTGTTGGGCGCAGCGCCTGCGGCACCACAGCCGCTGTCGATCCCGCAAGACTTCATGGCTGCCCCGCCGGGTCAGGCCGGGCTGCTGCCCGAGGCCGATGCCCTGCGTGAGGCCGAGGACACCCCCGTGGCGGCGAGTGTGCCGCCGGAGCCTGCTGCGCTGACCGCAGCGACCTCACCGCGCATGGCAGCGCCTGCGCCCACGCGTTTGCCCTCAGCACCTGTGCCGATCGCGGTGGCCGCATGGCCCGCGCTTTCGATCAAGACAGAGTCAGCCAGCCCACTGGCCCTGGCCATGGTCGCCACGTCAGCCCCTGCGACCGTGATGCCGGTGGCCTCCCTGCCGGCGCCCACCCCCGGCAGCGTCGAGAAACGAGTCATAGCCCCCAGCGGCACACAGCGCGCAGCCATCGCCTACCAGCAGGCGATCGACCAGGCAGCAGGCGGGCACAGCAACGCCGCGATCGGGCTGGCCCTCGACGCTCTGAAGTCAGACCCCGACCACCTCGCAGCGCGTGAACTGGCGGCGGTGTTGATGATCGAATCCAAGCGCCTGGCCGACGCTGCCTCGCTGATGCGCGACGGGCTGGAACGCCAGCCCCAGCAGCCGCATCTGATCGTGCTGCTGGCCCGCATCGAAGCCGAAAGCGGCTCAGCACAGGCCGCGCTCGACCGGCTCAGCGCCGCACCCGCGCTGGATGTCGGTGGCCACGGCCTGCGTGCAGCGCTGCTCGCGCGCGCCGAGCGCTACGCCGAGGCCGCTGCGGCCTACGAGGCAGCTCTGCGCCTGCAACCTGACAACGCGGCATGGTGGTTCGGCCTGGGGGTGTCGCTCGATTCCAGTGGACAGGCCCCCTTGGCGCGTCAGGCGTTGCAGCGCGCACGCGCCCTCGGATCGTTGCGCGGCGATGCACTGGCTTACGTCGAGCAAAAGCTCGCGGTCCGTGAATGACGTCCACTCCGAGCTGACATGAACGCACCTCAAAAATTTCGACTCGGCGACGCCCTGGTTGCCGCCGACCTGCTGACGCCAGCCCAGCTGACGCAGGCGCTCGACGAGCAGAAGAAAACCGGCCGCCGACTCGGTCGCACCTTGAGCGATCTGGGCTTTGTCAGCGACGACAAGATCGCCGAGGTGGTGGCGCGGCAGATGAACATCCAGTTCATCGACCTGCGCCGCCGCGAGTTCGATGCCGCGCTGGTGCGCCGGCTGCCCGAAGCACAGGCACGGCGTTTCCGCGCCATCGTGCTGGAGGAAAAAGGCAACTCGCTGGTGGTCGGCTTTTCCGACCCGACCGACATGTACGCCCACGACGAGGTCGTGCGGCTGTTGCGCGTCAAGGTGCAGCCGGTGGTCGTCACCGAACGCTTGCTGCTCGACAGCATCGAGCGCATCTACCAGCGCCGCGACGAGATGGCGGGCCTGGCCAACGAGGTGGCGGCCGACATCGGCCAGACGCCGACCCTCGCCGGCCTGGACTTCACCGTGGGCAGCGACGACGCCCCCATCGTTCGGCTGCTGCAATCGATTTTCGAGACAGCGATAACACAGTCGGTGTCCGACGTGCACATCGAGCCGCAGGAAAAAACTGTCGTCGTGCGCACCCGCGTCGACGGCGTGATGGCCATCCAGAACAGCTATGACCCGAAGATCGCGGGGGCGATGGTGCAGCGCTTGAAGCTGATGTCCTCGCTCGACATTGCCGAAAAGCGCCTGCCGCAGGACGGTCGCTTCCAGCTCGCGATCGGCGCGACAGCCGTCGATGTGCGCATCTCGACACTGCCGACGCAGCATGGCGAGTCGGTCGTGATGCGGCTGCTGGCGCAGAACACCGACCGGCTTCGCCTCGATGCGCTCGACATGCCACCGGCCGTGCTGCAACGCCTGCGCGCTAATCTGGGCGTGACCTCTGGGCTGATCCTGGTGACCGGCCCCACCGGCAGCGGCAAGACCACCACGCTGTATGCGGCGCTGGCCGAGCTGAACAAGCCCGAAACCAAGATCATCACCGTCGAAGATCCGGTCGAATACCGCCTGCCGGGGCTGAATCAGGTGCAGGTGCACGAAAAAATCGACCTGACCTTTGCCCGCGTGCTGCGCAGTTGCCTGCGGCAAGACCCGGATGTGCTGCTGGTGGGTGAAATGCGCGACCAGGAAACCGCCGAGATCGGTCTGCGTGCCGCGCTGACCGGCCACCTGGTGCTCTCCACCTTGCACACCAACGACGCAGCGGGTGCGGCGATCCGCCTGCAAGACATGGGCATAGCGCCGTACATGGTGGCGCTCGGCCTGCGGCTGGTGATTGCGCAGCGACTGCTGCGCACCATCTGCGAAAACTGCCGCACGGCGCACGAATTGACCGCGCTCGAGCGCGAGTGGCTGTCGTTCGAACTGGGCGACGACTTCGAGAGCCTGGAGCCCGCCAATTTCTACCACGGCGCCGGTTGCGACCAGTGCCGGGGCACCGGCTACAAGGGCCGCACGGGCGTCTACGAAATGATCGAGATGACGCCTGAGCTGGTGCATGCCGCCGGCCACAGCGACCCGAGCGAATTCATGCGGGTGGCGCGCGAGAAATTTGCCGACCACACGCTGCGCGCCGATGGCGTGCGCCTGGCCAGTTCGGGGCGCACGACCGTCGCCGAGGCGATGCGCGTCACCAGCCAGACCTGACCATGTGCCGCGTGCGTAACGGCTGCGCTGAGGCCGCGCCATGAACTTCACCTGGTCGGGTCGCGATGCCGCGCGCCGGGTTGTCACCGGCACGCTGGAGGCGCAGACGCCCGGGCATGTGGCCGACTGGCTGATCGGCACGGGCGTGACGCCGCTGGTGATTGCGCCGGTGCAACACGTGCAGGAAGCCGGCGATGTGCTCGCGAAGCTGTTGGGGCGCAACGGCATCACGCCGCTGGCGCTGATGATGTTTTCGCGGCAGATGTACACCCTGATGCGCTCGGGCATCCCCATCATGCGGGCACTGCGTGGGCTGGAGCAATCGGCCGGTACGGCTGCCGAAGCCAAGCTGATGCGCGAGTTGAGTGCCTCACTCGATGCCGGGCTCGACCTGTCCGCCGCCATGGCCCGGCGCCCGGACGTGTTCGACGGCTTTTACGTCGCAATGATCAAGGTGGGGGAAACCACCGGTCGGCTGGAAGAGATCTTCCTGTCGCTGTTCAAGCACCTCGAGTTCCAGAAGTTCATGCGCGAGCAGGTGCGCAGTGCACTGCGCTACCCGAGCTTCGTGATCGCAGCGATGGTGATCGCCATCTGCGTGATCAACCTGGTGGTGATCCCCGCCTTTGCCAAGGTATTCGAGAACATGAATGCCGAGCTGCCGCTGATGACGCGCATCCTGCTGGGCAGTTCGCACTTCATGCTCGACTGGTGGTGGGCGTTGCTCGCGGTGGCCGTCGGCGCCGCTGTGGCGGCACGCAGCTTCGTCAATACCAGTGCCGGTCGGCTGGCCTGGGACCGCTTGAAACTGCGTCTGCCGATCGCTGGCACGCTCGTGCGCAAGGGCGTGCTGTCGCAGGCCGCGCGCAGCCTCGCTTTGGTGTTCAAAAGCGGCGTGCCCATCGTCAACGGCCTGACCTTGAGCGCACAGGTGGTGGAAAACGCCCATGTCTCGAATGCACTCCATGGCATGCGCACCGGTGTGGAGCACGGCGAAACGCTGCTGTCGGCCAGCACCCGCGCGGGCATCTTCACGCCCGTGGTGCTGCAGATGGTGATGGTGGGTGAGGAGTCCGGTACGCTGGGCGAGATGCTCGAAGAAATCGGCCAGATGTACCAGCAGGAAGTCGAGTACGAGCTGAAAACGCTGTCGGCCAAGGTCGAGCCGCTGCTCATCGTGATGCTCGGCGGCATGGTGCTGGTGCTGGCGCTGGGCGTCTTCATGCCGATGTGGGAAATGAGCAGCCACGCTATCAAGTAATCGACAAAGCAGCCGAAACACGGGGCAGGTTCATCGGCTAGCGTTTGAGGAACCGACAGGCTCTCTCGCCCGACCACACATTTTCCGGAGTTCACCATGCAACGTCCCATCCAACGCGGCTTCACGATGATCGAGTTGATCGTCGTGATCGTCATCCTCGGCGTGCTGGCAGCGGTGGCACTGCCGCGCTTCACCAATTTGCAGCGAGATGCGCGCGTGGCCAAGCTCAACGCCGCACGCGGCGCTGTGGCGGCGGCTGCGGCCATGGTGCACGGCAGCGCGCTGGCGCGCCAAGGCCAGGTTCAGCCGGCCTGCGGTGCATTTGGTACTCCCAATGTGGGCGTCAACGGCAACGGCACCATCTGCACGGAGAAGGGCCTGACCAACGTCACCTTCTTGTACCCGTCGGCCAATCTGAACGGTGTGGTCGCAGGTGCGGGTTTGATTTCGTCGAATGCAACCACCCGTGCCCTGCTGCAAGCCGAAGGCTATGACGCTGTTGCCGCGGGCGGTGTGATGACGTTCCAGGTCACAGGCGGCACTGCCGCTGCGACCTGCTCGTTCACCTACACCGCACCGACCGCACTGGGCTTGGCTCCGACGATTTCAGCCAACAACACCGCCGGCTGCTGATGGCTGGACCGCGAGCCCACGCCCGCGGCTTCACCATGGTCGAGTTGGTCATGGTGCTGGTGGTGATGGGTGTGCTCGCGGCAGTGGCCCTGCCCCGCCTGACGGATCGCCGCGCCTTGCAAGAGCGCGGCTTTCTCGATCAGGTGCGTTCACTTTTGCAGCACAGCCGCAAGATCGCCACCGTGCAAAGGCGCGATGTGTGCGTGCTGTTGACACCCGCTGCCGTCAGCGCGGTGTATGCCGCAGGCGCCGCGTGCAACCCTGCAGCGCCCTTGCCCACACCGGGCAGCACCGACCCCTTCGCCATTGCAGTGCCCAGCGGCGTGGTGCTCGGTGGCGTGGCGCAGGTGCGCTTCTCCCTCACAGGACAACCAGTGCCCAACGTCGATCACGTCGTCACGATCGGCGGCAACACCTACCGGGTGAGCCGCGAGACCGGCATCGTTTACTGACGCACAGCGCCTGCCCATGAGACCCTCGTGCCGGACCCGGTCGTACCCGCCTGCGCCGCGGGTCGGGGGCTTCACGTTGATCGACGTGCTGATGGTGATCGTGCTGCTGGGCGTCGTTGCGGTGGCACTCACCAGCGCCTCGGGCCGGCTGGCGTCGCAATCGGCCGAGGCGCTGAAGACCCGGCAGATGCTGGCCTACGCCCAGGGCTTGCTCGCAGAAGTGACCCACATGCCGTTCACCTACTGCGACCCGAACGACAGCCGCGCGGCTTTGGCGACATCGGCGAGCGTCGGCGGCTCCGGGTGCACGGCGCAGGTGGAAGTGCTGGGGCCCGAGGCGGGTGAGTCGCGCTACAACGCGGCGGCACGCTACGACAACGTCAACGACTACGCCGGCTTTGCCATGCCTGGCGTGGGCTGCGCAGGCGGGCTGTGCGATCAGCAGGGCAACCTCCTCAATGCGACCGGCCCCTTGGCCGGCTGCACGGCGCGGGTCAACATGGCCGCGCAGGCGATGACGGGCATGGCCGCCAACGACGGCAACGGCCGCCCGCAGGCGCTGCGGGTCATCGTCAGCGTGGGCTGCCCGGGCGAGGACGCCGTGGTCGCCGAAGGACTGCGGGTACGCCATGCGCCGAACAGTTACTGACGCTGGGTTTCCCCAGCGTCCACGCGCAAGGTGGCGCGCGCAGCACGGCTTCACGCTGGTGGAACTGGTGGTGGCCATCACGCTGCTGGGCATCTTGGCCATGGTGACGGTGCCGCTGCTGCAGCTGCCGATGAGCGCCTACGTCGAGGCCACACGCCGCGCCACGACCGCCAGCGACATGGATGCCACCGCCACCAAGCTGCGCGCCGATCTGGCCACGGCCCTGCCCAACAGCATCCGCATCGACCCGACAGGGCGCTGGCTCGAATACCTGGAAGTGCGTGCCGTGGGCCGCTTTCGCAGCGGCTCCGACGGCACGCCAGCCACTTGCCCCGCGACCTGCGGCAATGACGTGATGCAGTTCGCCTGCAACGAAAGCTGCTTCACCACGCTGGGTCCATTGCAAGGCAGCGCGCCGGTGGCGGGCAGCGACTACGTGGTCATCAACCCGCTGGGCCCTGGCATCCCGCTGGGCGACCCGTATTTCGGTGGCACCGCCTTTCCGGTCGGCGGCATCAAAAGTCGGCTGCAGGCGATGACGCCGACCGGCACGGGCAGCCGCATCACGATGGCCGCCCACAGCTTCGCGCTGGCCCCGGCCAACAAGCGCTTCTACGTCGTCTCGATGCCGGTGACTTACGAGTGCAACCTCGCCACCCGCCGACTGACCCGGCGTTGGGGATATGCGGTGGCCACGGTGCAGCCCACCGCGTTCGGTGGCGGCACCTTGTCGGCCCCGCTGGCGCTGCAGGTGCAGGACTGCCGCTTCAGCTACAACGCCACCGGTGCGTCCGGCGGCGTGGTGACGGTGCAGTTGGACCACAGCCCGCAGAACGCTGGTGCGGGCGTGTCGGAAACCGCCAGCAGCGTGCTTGAATTCAGCGTTCGGGAGGCATGGTGAAGCGGCGCCAACCGGGTTGCGCACGGCAGCAGGGTGGCTTCTCGGCCATCCTGATGATTGCCTTGATCGTGCTGGTGGCTGGCATGCTGAGCTATGCCGTCACAGTCACCAGCGCGGCGCACGATGGCATCGCCCGCGAGTTGGCCTCGTCGCGCGTGACGCAGGCTGCGCAGTCGGGTCTGCAATGGGGTCAGTTCCGCGTGCGCCCCGGCGTGGCGCCCGCCTGTGCGGCCAGCCGCAACATCACGGTGCCCTACAGCAGCGGCAACATCGCCGTGACGGTGACCTGCGCAGTCAGTGGGCCGTACACCGAAGGCGCAGCCACGGTGTCGCGCTATCAGTTCACTGCCACGGCGTGCAGACCCGCCGCCGGCGGCGCTTGCCCCAATGCGGCGGGGGGGAGCGACTACGCCGAAGCGCAGGTGAGCGGCACCTCCGAGCGCTGAGTCAGCGCCACACGATGGCTTGCACCGCCGCCGGGGGCGCCGCGGGTAGCACCGGTAAACGCCGCGCCCGCAACTGGCCGCAACCGCCATCCACATCCTGTCCGGCCGACTGGCGCAGCTTGGTCAGCACGCCACGGCGGTGCAGCGTCTGCGCGATCTCGCGGGCGCGCTCGGCACTGGGCCGCTGGAAGGCCAGCCCATCGACGGTGTTGTACGGAATCATGTTCAGGATGGCCCGCTTGCCGGCCAGCAGGTGCACGATGCCGTCGAGCTCGTCGTCGCCATCGTTGATACCCGCCAGCAGCGTCCACTGCACCTGCACCGGGTAGCCGCTGGCCTGTGCATAGCGCTCGCCGAGTTCGACCAGTTCTTCAGGATCGATGGCGGGCGCGCGTGGCAGCAGCTGCGCGCGGCGCTCGGCATTCGTCGAATGCAGCGACAAAGCCAGCGCTGGCTTCACCGGCCCTTGCGGCAAGCGCTCGAACACGCGCCGATCACCGACGGTGGAAAACACCAGGTTCTTGTGGCCGATGCCGCCTTCATGGCCCAGCAGCTCGATCGCGTCCATCACGTTGTCGAGGTTGTGCGCGGGCTCGCCCATGCCCATGAAGACAACTTTCTTCACCGCTCGGCGACTGCGTGCCAGCGCCACCTGCGCCACGATCTCGGCGCTGCCCAGCTGGCGCAGCAAGCCCCCCTGCCCCGTCATGCAGAACACGCAGCCGACCGCGCAGCCCACCTGGGTGGACACGCACACGCCATCGCGCGGCAGCAGCACCGCCTCGACCGTCTGCCCGTCGTGCAGGCCGACCAGCAGCCGCGCCGAGCCATCGTCGCCCGGGTGCTCGGACAGCAAGCGCGCGAGGCTCGCCAGATCGGCCTCGATCGCTGGCAGCTCGGCCCGCACGCCCAGTGGCAGAAAGTCCTGCGGCTTGCGCTTGCCACTGCCCTGCGACAGCGCGTTCGACCACAGCCGCAGCACGCGGTGCTCATGGCACGGCATGGCGCCATGGGCGCGCAGGCGTTGTCGGATGTGTTTGAGGCAGCCCGGTGGGCTGGGGGACACCTTGTCGTCGCCCGAGTGAGTCTTCACGCCGAATCGGTTGGCATCGACGGGCCGTCTATGCGCAAACGCAAGACCCTGGCCTCGCCCAACAACGCAGGAATATGGCGCCGAGCAACTTCCCAGACGATGTCCGGGTCGAGCGCAAAGTAATGATGCGCAATCAGGTCGCGCAGCCGAGCCGGCGCGGAGCGATGCGCATCAGTGAACAGCACACGCGCTTCGTCAGGCAACTTCTTGACGGCCTCGCCAATGACCTGCAAATTGAACAGCACGGCGTCGAAGATGGCTTCTTCAGCAACGAACTGTTCAAAGTTGCGCCCTGAAGTCATGCGTTCGATCTTTTCCGCACTGGCGATCAAGTCATCCAGGTACAGAAGCCAACTACGTGACACGGATCAAGTCCCGCTCAACGTGCAGTCGAGCCCTGGGCTTCAGCCCCTTGCTGGTCACCAGATCGACAGGCCGACTCAACAATTGCTCAAGGCATTCCTTGAGGTCGAAATAACCGTCGTAGGTCGCCGGGCCATCGAATTCCACCAGCACATCGACGTCGCTGCCAGCATGCATATCGTCGCGCGCTGCCGAGCCGAAGATCGACAAATGCCTGGCACCAAATCGTTCGGCCAGCATGTCGCGGTTGTCAGACAGCAGCGTGATGATGGTTTCGCGGTTCATAACGCGGGATTTTGCGTGATACCAAGTTATCTGCAAGCACTGCTCTGACAACTTGCACAACCCTTCGTCCCGGCGCAGGCCGATGAACAATGCGCCATGCACATCCTGATTTCCTGTGTCGGCAGCGCCGGCGACGTGCACCCGTTCATCGCGATCGGGCAGGCACTCGCGCGGCGCGGGCACGAGGTGGAACTGATCACCTCGACGCATTTCGCCGCGCGCATCGAAGCCGCGGGCCTCACCTGCACACCGATCGGCACCGAGGCCGATTTCGACCATGTGGTGCACCACCCCGACCTGTGGAACCCGCGCACCTGCTTTCCGGTGCTGTGGCAGGCCATTTCGCAGCGGCTGGTCGAGGCGCACCGTCTGTTGATTTCCCGCGCACAACCCGGCCGCACGGTGCTGGTGGGCAGCACGCTGGCCATGCCCGTGCGGCTGGCGCAAGAAACCCACGGGCTGCCCACAGCCATGGTGCACCTGTCACCGGTGTGCATCTGGTCGGCGCAGGCGCCGGCGGTGCTGCCGGGGCTGGGCGATCTGAGTGGCTGGCCGCCTGCGCTGGTGCGGCTGATCCAGTCAGGGGTGGAGCGCCTGTTCATCGACCGCGTGGTGGCCCCCGGCTTCGACCGCATCCGCCGCGACCTGGGCCTGCCGCCGGTGCGCCACGTGCTCAGCCAGTGGATCAACAGCCCCGACCGCGTGGTGTGCGCCTGGCCGGAGTGGTTTTCACCGAAGCAGACTGACTGGCCCGCGCAAGCGGTGACCACTGGCTTTGCCCGCTGGTCGGGCACGGCAGACCAGCCTCTGGCTCCTGCGCTGCTGAACTTCCTGAACGCAGGCCAGGCACCCATCGGCTTCACCCCCGGCTCGGCCATGGCGCAAGGTCGCGACTTCTTTGCGCGGGCACTGGCCGCATCGGCCGCGTTGAACCAGCGCGCGCTGCTGATCACGCCCTACGCCGACCAGCTGCCCCACCCGCTGCCGCCCCACGCCCACGCGGTGAGCTATGCGCCCTTCGACGCGCTGCTGCCACGGCTGGCCGCGCTGGTGCACCACGGCGGCATCGGCACCACCGCGCAGGCGTTGGCCGCGGGCCTGCCGCAAGCCGTGCTGCCGTTTGCACACGACCAGTTCGACAACGCCACGAGGCTGGTCAAGCGCGGCGTGGGACTGCGGCTGACGGCACGCAGTTCGGTGCGGCAGTGGGCACAGATGCTGGAGCGATTGCGCAACGATGCATCGATTTCAGCAGCCTGCCGGCGGCATGCCGGCCTGATGGTCGAAGACGGTGATGCGGCGGATCGGATTGCTGAATGGATCGAGTCGGTGCCGCCACCGTAGCTGCACGGGGCCGCGCAGTGCGAGCACATCACGCCGCGCGTAGGACAACCTGCCACCTGGATCCCGTCGCCGTCTGATGGCTGTGCGGCATCGCGGCACCCACACTGGCTTTGCTGTATCAACGTCGCTGGCAATCACGGCGACCCTTTTTGATTGCCTTCACATGGTGCATCTGATGAACAAGATCTTGAAAATGGCAATGGCCCTTGGTGGCTTGGCGATGGCGGCCCAGGCCGTCGCGCAGGTCACCTTCTACGAGAACGACAGCTTCCAGGGGCGCTCTTTCACCAGCCAACGCCCGGTCAACAACTTTGAGCAGATCGGCTTCAACGACCGCGCCTCGTCGGTCGTGGTGCAGGGCACCCGGTCGACCCGATGGGAGGTCTGCGAAGACCGGCGCTTCAGTGGCCGTTGCGTCGTGCTGCGGCCGGGCCAGTACCCGTCGCTGTCCGCGATGGGCTTGAACGACCGTGTCTCATCGGCGCGCGCCGTCGATCGCAATGCGCGGGTCGCCGACGACCGCTACGCACCGGCACCGCCGCCGGTGCAGGTCAGTCAGCTGGTGTTCTATGAAGACGAAGGCTTTCGTGGCCGCACTTTCACCACCGACGCGGCCGTCGCCAACATGCGCCGCAGTGGCTTCAGCGACCGCGCCTCGTCAGTGGTGGTGCGCGGCAACCGGACCGATCGGTGGGAGGTCTGCGAAGACCGGCGCTTCAGTGGCCGTTGCGTCGTCTTGCGTCCGGGCCAGTACCCGTCGCTGTCGGCCATGGGCTTGAACGACCGGGTGTCATCGGCACGCGCCGTGGCACGCAACGTACAGGTCGCCGACGAGCGCTATGCGCCGTTGCCGGTGATCGCGCGTGACTACAGCCGACGCAAGAACGAGCGCCTGTATCAAGCCGAGGTGACCTCGGTGCGCGCCGTGGTCGAAGAGACCGGCCAGCGATGCTGGGTGGAGCGTGAGCAGGCCGTGCAAGAGCGCGGTAGCAGCGTCAACGTACCCGGCGCCTTGCTGGGTGCGGTGATCGGCGGCATCCTCGGCCACCAGGTGGGTGGAGGCACCGGCAAGGACATCGCCACGGGCGTGGGCGTTGTCGCCGGTGCGGCCGTCGGCAGCCAGGTGGGGCGCAACGGTGACGCCCAGCAGGTGGTGACCCAGCAGAACGTGCAACGCTGCCGCCAGACCGGCGCGCAGGCACGCCCCGCTTACTGGGACGTGACGTATGACTTCCGCGGCCAGGAGTACCGCGTGCAAATGACCCAGCCCCCAGGCAACACCGTGACCGTCAACGCCCAGGGCGAGCCGCGGGCCTGAACCAGCTCAGGTTCATCGAGCTGAGCGACTTTGCACGCGGCCGACATCCAGCGATGTCGGCCGCGTGTCTCATTTCGATTCGACCATCACCGGCGGCTTGCTGCTGGCGTCTCAGGTTCCGCAATTGGTGTCGGCGAGATGACTTCCTGGCGGCATGAACAGGGATCACTCGACCAGCCCAGGCGCCGCCCTACGCAAAGTCGCGTCGGTCATGCAGGAATTCAGGCATGTAGCCAGGCCGCGACGCGCTTCTTGGTGGCCATCGAGCCGTAGCTATCAGTGGCGCGCAGCAGCCGCTGCCGATCGAAGGAAGCGGCTCGGCCCTGGGCGCGCTCCAACAACGCAGCCGGGTCTTCCGCAAGATCGCGCAGATTGTTCAGCGCATCGACGAACAGAAACTCGGGTGACAGCTTCTTCGGGAAGCGCGGCTTCATCCGGAAGTCGAACTGCCGGTTGCCCAGCTTGAACACGCCGTGGCGCTTGTGGTTGTAGACCAAGGTACGGTTGTACAGCTGGGTCGCGCCAAGCCCTGCCGAGTTGTAGGCTGAGGGCGAGAACAGCAGGAAGTCCTTATCACGCAAGAAGGCCGCGACAAGCTCCTCATCATCCGGCGGCAGCATCCCGAACCGAGATTGACGAGGCACGTAATAGAGGCCCTGGGCAAGCTTCGCCAAGCGGCCCCCGTCTACAAGCTCCCTTAGATGACGGTCCACTGCCGTAGAGAACGGCAGGAGATCCTCGCGTCTGTAGACGCGCCCGGAACGCAGCTGACCCGCGAGTCGCTTTACAGCATCTCGCGTGGGCTTGGCCGGCTGTTGAGTCACACGGAGCATGATTGAAAAATAATTGATATTTCATGCAACTTTAGCCCCACCCAACCCCGCATGCCAGCTGACGCGACCGATCCCGATCAAGGTATCGATCTGCTGTGCCAAGCGCTGTGCATTGCCGATCAGATTGAGACTTTGCAGCCCGCGACTTCAAGGACGCGCGAAAGGAGTCTGACCGCCTCGGCGGCAGGTGTCGGCTGTTGTAGCGACGGACGACAGAGGACCTTCCGCCCCGTTGGAATAGATCTTTATCACTCGTCTTTCCCCTGATGGGGGTACGTGTAAGACCTTACATCCTCCCGGATTCGGGGGATATCCGAATCGTTGACGCCTGAGCAGACTGGCCTCGAAACGTTTTGATACGTCGCCGAGGGGAGTTCGCATGGGGCCGCTGGAGTCTGTTCGATCAGTCCGACAAGAACCGTTTGCCTTCGGTCCGGGCCCGTTCAGCGCCGGAGCAACGGATGCCACTGAACCGGCACCGCAAAGCGGCTTGCAGGCGCTGTGCCTGATCGCCCGCTTGCATCACATCGCCGCGGATCCGACCTCGCTGGTTCACCAACTCGGCTGGCCGACCAGCCACCGAATTGACATCGACGACCTGCTGATCGCAGCGCGACACATCGGACTGAAAGCCAAGCGCAGCCGCAGCCGCATCGATCGTCTGAACCTCACCGCACTGCCGGCCTTGGCGGTGTTGAGGCCCGACGAAGGGGGCGCTCCGCGCATCGTCGTGCTCGCCCAATGTGATGGGCAGCGGGTGCTGTTTCAGGATCCGACGAGCACATCAGCCTCAAACGGGGCGCGGCCGACGATCGAGCCTGTCGACGTCTTCGCCGCCCAATGGACCGGTGAGCTGATCCTGATCACCAGCCGCGCTTCACTGGCTGGCGAACTGGCGAAGTTCGATTTCAGCTGGTTCATCCCCAGCCTCGTCAAGTACCACCGCCTGATCGGCGAAGTGCTCGCCATCAGCCTGTTCCTGCAGCTGTTCGCCTTGGTCAGTCCGCTGTTCTTTCAGGTGGTGATGGACAAGGTTCTGGTGCACCGTGGACTGACGACGCTAGACGTCCTGGTGATCGGGCTGGTCGTCGTGGTGGTGTTCGAGAGCGTACTCACCGCGCTGCGCGCCTACGTCTTCAGCCACACCACCAGTCGCATTGATGTCGAGCTGGGCGCGCGGCTGTTTCGGCACCTGCTGAACCTGCCGCTGGCCTACTTCCAGGCGCGCCGCGTCGGCGATTCGGTGGCCCGGGTGCGAGAGCTGGAAAACATCCGCAGCTTCCTGACCGGCAATGCGCTGACGCTGGTGCTGGACGTGTTGTTCTCGGTCGTCTTCATCGCGGTGATGTTCGCCTACAGCGTGCCGCTGACGCTGATCGTGCTGGCCTCCATTCCGCTGTACCTGGCGCTGAGTTGGATGGTGGTGCCCATCCTGCGTGCCCGGCTCGACGAGAAATTCTCTCGCGGAGCAGAGAACCAGGCCTTGCTGGTCGAGACCGTAACCGGCATACAAACGGTGAAGGCCACCGCGCTCGAACCCGCGATGGCGCGACGTTGGGACAACCAGCTCGCGGCTTATGTATCGGCCAGCTTTCGAACGCAAACGCTGGCCGGCATTGGGCATGAAGGCGTGAACCTGATCGGCAAGCTGGTGAACGCTGCCACGCTCTGGTACGGCGCGCACCTCGTGATTGAAGGGCAATTGACCGTGGGCATGTTCGTCGCCTTCAACATGTTCGCCGGCCGTGTCAGCCAGCCCATCATGCGCATTGCGCAGATGTGGAGTGATTTCCAGCAGACTGGCATCTCGATGGCGCGCCTTGGCGATGTGTTGAACACACGCACCGAAGTGCCGCCCAGCCATGCAGCGCAATTGCCACCCATCCGTGGCCAGATCACGCTCGATCAAGTGACCTTCCGCTACCGACCGGAGGCTGCACCGGCTTTGCAGGGCTTCAGCCTCGACATCCGCCCCGGCGAGGTGATCGGCATCGTCGGGCGATCGGGTTCGGGCAAAAGCACGTTGACGAAGCTGGTACAACGGCTGTACGCGCCGGAACAGGGCCGCATCCTGATCGACGGCATCGATGTCGGGCTGGTCGATGCGGCCCAGCTGCGCCGCCAGGTCGGCGTGGTGCTGCAGGACAACCTGCTGTTCCACCGCAGCGTGCGCGAGAACATCGCCATCATCGACCCGGCCGCGCCGATCGAGGCCGTGCTGCGAGCCGCGCAACTGGCCGGCGCACACGATTTCATCAGCGAGCTGCCCGAGGGCTACGACACGATGGTGGGCGAGCAAGGTGCCAGCCTGTCGGGTGGACAGCGACAACGCATCGCCATCGCCCGCGCGCTGTTCAATCAGCCACGCATCCTGATCTTCGACGAAGCCACCAGCGCGCTGGACTACGAGAGCGAAGCCATCGTTCAACGCAACATGGCTCAGATCTGCCAGGGCCGCACGGTACTGGTGATCGCCCACCGCTTGAGCGCCGTGCGCAACGCGAACCGCATCGTGGTGATGGACAAGGGAGGCGTGGTCGAAATGGGCACCCATGACGAACTTCGAGCCGTGCCGCAAGGGCTGTATGCGCATCTGTGGGCCATGCAGGAGGGCACCGCAGCCCGAGTCACTCAACCGGTGACGCCATGAGCAGCTCCTCCGAATCGACCGTCACACGCCACCCGGCCCTCGACCTGCTGGCCCGCTACCGCGCCATCTTTGGCGCGGTGTGGGACATGCGGCATGAGCTGTCGGGACCGAAGCGGCTGGCTGACGAAGCGGCGTTTCTGCCCGCTGCGCTCAGCCTGCAAGAAACGCCGGTGCACCCATCACCACGCCGCTTCGCGCTGGTGATCTGCGCGCTGTTCGTCGTTGCGCTGGTGTGGAGCATCGTCGGGCAGATCGACATCGTCGCGGTGGCGCCCGGCCGCATCGTCGTGAGCGAGCGCACCAAGACGCTTCAACCGCTGGAAACAAGCGTCGTGCGCAAGGTGCTCGTGAAGGACGGCGACTCAGTTCAAGCGGGGCAGGTGCTGGTGGAACTGGATGCCACCAACGCCAGTGCTGATGGTGCCAACGTGCAGGAGCAGTTGGCCTGGGCGCAGTCAGAGGAATTGCGCACCACAGCGCTGATGCAGGCGCTGCGCTCTCAACGGGCGCCAACGCTTGAAGCCGAAGTCACCAGCCACGTCAGCACTCAACTGGATGCTGAATGGCAGGACATCTCCGCCCGGCTGGCCAAGCTCGACGCCGAACAGGCGCTCCGACAAGCCGAGCTCGCGACGGTGCGCGAGACGATTGCCAAACTGGCCGCCACGCTGCCGATGGCCAGGCAACGAGAAATCGACTTCAAGGCGCTGGCGGACCAAGGCTTCATGTCCAGCCATGCCGGCCAGGACCGCACCCGTGATCGCATCGAACAGGAGCGCGATCTGGCCACCCAGCAGGCGCGGCTCGCCGAGGCCCAGGCCGCGTCTCGAGAAACCACGCAAGCGAGAGCTGCATATCTGGCCGAGACGCAGCGCTCACTCAGTGAACGGCAAGCGCAAGCGATCCTGCAGCGCCAGCAGTTCACCCAGGAGCTGAACAAGGCGCAGCAGCGCTCCCGGCTCACGCAACTCACAGCACCAGTGGACGGCACAGTGCAGCAGGTGGCGGTGCACACTGAAGGCGGTGTGGTAACCGAAGCTCAGGTGCTGATGGTGATCGTGCCGAAGGATGCCGAGGTCACCGCCGAGGTCGTGATCGACAACAAGGACATCGGTTTCGTCAACGAGGGCCAGCTGGCCACCATCAAGCTGGAGACGTTTCCGTACACCCGCTACGGCACGGTCGACGCTACCGTCAGCAGCGTGACGGCCGATGCGGTGGCCGACGAAAAGCGCGGCGCCATCTTTCCCGCCACGCTTCGGTTCAGCCAGGACAGCATCGCCGTCGATGGCAAGCGCATCGCGCTGAGCCCCGGCATGAACATCACGGCCGAGATCAAGACCGGCCATCGCCGGGTGATTGACTACCTGCTCAGCCCGGTTCAGAAGACGGTCGGCGAAAGCCTGCGGGAGCGTTGATGCGCGTGCTCGTCATCCACCAGAACTTCCCTGGGCAGTTTGCGCACCTGGTGCGCACCTGGAGCCAGCGCGCCGGCTGGGATGTGCGCGGGCTGGGCCGCGACACCGCGCCCGGCTTGCCCGGCTTCAACGCACTGATGCGCTACAAGCCGGCCCGCGCAGTGCGGTCGAATCAACACGCCTACCTGCGCCAGATGGAAGACGCCACGCTGCACGGCCAAGCCACTGCGCGCGCCATGCTCGCATTGCGTCAATCAGGCTTTGTGCCCGATGTGATCGTCGCCCACCCCGGCTGGGGTGAAACGCTGTATGCCAAGGATGTATTCCCAGATTCACGACTGGTGCACCTGTGCGAGTGGTACTACAGCGCAGAGGACGCCGACGTCGGCTTCGATCCGGAGTTTCCCGTCAGCTTCGACACGCGCGCGCGCATCCGCACCTGGAACGCCCTGCACACGCTGAACCTCACGCACTGCGATGTGGCTGTCGCACCGACGCAGTGGCAGAAAAGCCGGCATCCGGAAGTCTTTCACCCCAAGATCCGGGTGCAGCACGAAGGCGTCGCCACGCACGAGCTCGGTCCCGACGCTGACGCCACGGTCACCACACCCAGCGGCGTGGTGCTGGCGGCTGGCGACATCGATCGGCCGGTGCTCACCTACGTTGCTCGCAACCTGGAACCCTACCGCGGCTTTCACGTCTTCATGCGGGCACTGGAACGCATCCAGCGGATCGACCCACGATGCCACGCACTGATCGTCGGGGGCGACGAGGTGAGCTACGGGCAACGGCCACCAGCGAACGGCATCGCCAAATCAGCGAGAGCCAGCAACTGGCGTGAACACATGCTGACGCAAGTGAAGCTCGACCCGACGCGCACACACTTCATGGGCCGCTTGCCGCGTGAGCAGTATCTGCGGGTGCTGCAGGTGTCGAACGCGCACGTGTACCTGACCTACCCTTTCGTGTTGAGCTGGTCATTGCTCGAAGCCATGGCCTGCGGCACACCCGTCGTGGCGAGTGACACCGCCCCCGTCAGAGAAGTGCTGCACGACGGCGAGAACGGACGACTGGTCGACTTTTTCGATGTCGACGGCATCTCCGATGCCGCCATTGAAACGATGCACAGCGAGAGCGCTAATTTGGGCTGGCGCATGCAGGCGATGGCGGATGCGCAGGATTACGGGATGAGTTTGGGATTGGGTGGGTATGACGCACTGCTCGGTCTGGCGCCACGACACGCGACAAAAGCGCCGCCCGCTTTTGATCAAGTCAGGAGTGATTGATGAAACTGGTTGATTGGTCGCTGGGCCTGTCTGCAGCGGGGCTGGGGTTGTGGCTCATCTTCCACGCGCCCGACCTGAAATGGCATGAAGAGGTCCAACTTCAAACTGGCGAGGTGATCGTGATACAGCGCACCGCGAAATTCAGTGGAAACGGGATGGCCGGCGGCGTGAGTGAGTCACTCCACAGCGGAATGACCATCGAATTCAAATCACCCGACAAGCCTGATAACCCAATGATCTGGCGCGGATTGCATGCGCCGATGATTCTGGATCGAGACCCACATACCCACGAATGGATCATCGTCGCGACGTTCCATCATTGTGAAAGTTGGCATGACACCGGACGACCGACGCCACCTTACCTGACATACCGGTATCGCGAAGGGAAATGGTTGCAGCAATCGATCGACCCCAAATGGATCGGACGAGATGCCAATGTCGTTGCCATCGGCCTCTCCGATAGCAGACATATCAGCAACAAAAATCCAACTTTCACGATTTCAGATAAGAAGAAAATATTTCATGATCGATCAGATATTTCTATGGAATACAAAAAGGTCACCGACGTGTGGAGCAAAATCTGTTGATTACCTAGATAAATATTATTTATACAGCCATTCAACGAGGAATACGCCATGTCAACACTTCAAGAGTACGCACAACTGTCAAATGACGCACGCAACAGAGCGAATGATTTTCTGTTTTTGGATTTCACACCTGGAGATATTCAGAAGCGTGTTGGCGGCGACGGTAGTTCATTGCAGGCGGGGGAGGTGATGAAGTCGTACCTAGCGGCCAAAAAAACCAACTCAGCATGGGCCAACATCACCGACCATTCGCGTGAAGATGGCATCAAACCTGTTGGCCTCGGAGGCACCACGTGTCCCTCTAAAGTCGCCAAGATCAAGGCCGATGCGGGCGTCAGCCGGAGGTCCAGGCCAGGGATGCAAGTGGCGCCGGCTATCCCCACGAACTGGCGAAACCAGTTCCTCTGTCTCATCGCCGCGAATGACTTCCATGAGAGGACTGCCGCTTGAAAGAGCTGACTTCAATACTGGTTTTATACCTATTTTTCCAGTGGCGCATCGTCATCTAAGTCGGCACTGTATGCGGAGGTAAGGCGACTGTGCGCCATCAACGGCAGGATAAATATTTATGAGATGGTAAAAACACCGCGGAAGAAATTTAATCAACAGGGTCAGATCAATTTTAATCGACCCACTCAGGAATATAATGCGCCGGGTCAAGATTATATATACAAACCAGAAGAGCACCCTTGCCGAGAAGGAAATCCATCAATGACCCGCGATCGTCATGAAGTATTAATAAAATAAAATAGGAAGTTGCTTGGTGAATCAATTTCGTACGGACGAGGGGGCGGATATATTCCTGGTCCGCGGGAACCATCCAACTACCATTGTCCACCGTCTTCAGAAAATTCGGGAATCGCACTATTCAAGAAGATCTTCTCAATGGAGGGGAAGTAAATGGTCAGCATATCTGAATATATCAGTCAGTTAGAATTTTCTCTTGCGTCATATGCAAGCCTCGCTATTGGTACCCGTTCGATGCACGAACTTAGGCGAGGTGCAACTGGCATGCCTGCTACCGAAGCTGCGCAATTCGCCGAGTCCTGGACAGTAATCGACCAATTTACCGACCCGCCGAACGGAGTCTCCGCCACGGTTTTCCAGCAACGCGAAAGCAGCGGCAGCCCCACCGAGCGCAGGTACCTCGCCATCCGCGGCGCCGAGCCCAGCGCGCTTGACCTTACAGCCAATGGTCCTCTGGCTCTGGGATTACCGGCTTCGCTAAATCCCCAGTTCACGGCTCTCAAAGCACAAATCAACGATTGGCGCTCGGATCCCACCAATCTCGGAAGCCATTCTTTTCCGTCACAGGCCATTCGCCGTGTGGCTATCTCGCGGCAGCGGTGAAAGGGCAGTACGGCTCGCAAGCCAGCGACGGCCAGGAACTGGCGTGAACAAATGCCTTCGCAAGTGAAATTACACCCGACGCGCACGCACTTCATGGGCCGATTGCCGCGTGAGCAGTACGCGCGGGTATTGGTGCTGCAGATGTCGAACGCGCATGTGCATCTGAGCTATCCCTGTGTGCTGAGTTGGTCATTGCTGGAAGCCATGGGCTGCGGCGTGCCCATCGTAGCGAGCGACACCGCACCCCTCCGGGAGGTGCTGCGCAACGGCAAGAAAGGCCAGCTGGTGGACTTCTTCGATATTGACGCCATCGCCGATGCCGCCGTCCACACGATGCACAGCGAAAGCTCCAATGTGGGCTGGCGCATACAGGCGATGGCGAACGCGCAGGATTATGGGTTTGGCGCAGGCGTGAGTGGATATGACGACCTGCTTCAAATGCCCTTACTCGGGGCAATTCCAGGCCAGTTTGCCCCGTACACGTCCCACGCATTCCACGCGGCAACGGCAGCGACGGGGGCACTCATAGGGCGCCCTAAAAATCTGCTGAGTCACGGGCGAGTGAGTTTGCGCAGCAACATGAAGGAGCAATGCAATGACGACTCGTGATCGACCCGCATCGCCTGACGAAGCGACGAAAGACGCAGCCGCCGTTCCGCGATCGCGCTTGCCGATGGTCGGCGCGACTTTGGCCCTGCTTGTGCTCAGCGCCCTTGGACTGAGCCAATGCGGATGGGTGCAAAAGGTCAGCATCGACCGAGAAGTGGACCGCCTGTGTGCCATTGATGGCGGCGTGCGGATCTATGAAACAGTCACGCTGCCCAAAGAGGACTTCGGGCCGGATGGGGAAGTGTTTCCGCAGTATCGACACCTGCCGTCGAACAACGGCAGATTCGGCTCTGCCTATGTAGTGCGTAGAGCTGACAAAGTCCTCGTCGGCGGGTACCCCGCGATGGAACGCATCAACACACTGATCGTTCGGGTATCCGACGACAAGGTGCTTGGGGAGCGAGTCATCTATCGCCGCTCCGGAGGCGATGTGCCGGGCCCGTGGGCCCCGTCCCGCCATTCCTGTCCAGAAGACGGGCAAGACCTAGATCTTGAAGGTCAAGTGTTCAAAGCAAAGGAGCAATGAAATGTCGATTGAGCAACTCTCGTCCAGAGCCCTAACTGCCCAAGCCGCTTACGCCACGCTTTCGGCAGGCATGCCAACGACTCGCTTTGAAGATGCTCTGCGTGCTCAGGACGGCGGCTTCACAGCGACCCAAGCCCAACAATTCGCAGCGAAGTACAGCGTCGTCCTGCAATACAACGATGACGCGTCACCCCTGATCGGCAACGGCACCAGCCTGTCGCTCACCGTGTTCAGGGACAACGCGACAAATCAGTTGACGCTGGCCATGCGCGGCACGCTGGAGGCGGCAGATTGGACGACCGGCAACAACAGCATCATTACCGGCGGCGCCGCCTACCCCCAGATCGCAGCGCTCTACAACTGGTGGCTGCGCGCCACGTCTGCAGTTGATAGCGTCGTACCGCAGTACGAATTCATAGCCTTCACGCTGGTTCGAAAGGTTGACGCGCGAGCCACGGGCGAGCTGCGCAGCACGATTGCAGCGGACCCTGACCAACGTCTCGACGTCACCGGACATAGCCTAGGGGGGCACTTGGCCATGGCCTTTGGCTCCCTGTTTAACGCGTCCACCGCCTCGGTGACGAGCTTCAACGCCCCCGGCTTCATGAACAGCACCACCAACCAAGCCTTCTTTTCGCAGCTCGGAGGTGCTTTGCCTACCCAAAACTCCATCGGCGCAATGACCACCAACGTGATCGCTGACGAAGTGCGTCAGGACGATGTCGGTACTAGCCCAATTGCTGGGCTCTGGTCCCGACCCGGCGCGAAGGTGGATGTGCCAATCGAGAATCAGTGGTTGTCGGACGAGCCTCTGCCTGCGTTGCCTAGCCTCAACCATTCGCAAATGGTGCTGAGCGACTCCCTGGCGGTGTACGCGCTGCTCGAGAAACTCAGTTTAGGCCTAACGGCAGTGACTTTTGATGACCTGCTCGCAGCGGCATCGAACAAGGAGTTCGCCAGCCTGGAAGGACTCGTCGGCGGGCTGCGCGCACTGCTGGGTCTTGGCACCTCAAGCTTGCCTGCTGGCAACGACAAGCGGGAGGATCTGTATCTGGGCCTCAAGTCATTGGACGACTCATTGGCCTTCGCGGCACTGGCCGGCAAGGTCAGCATCAGCGCGGCAAGTCCGAGTCTGGCGACATCCGCTCGCACCGATTTCGGCGACCTTCTCAGCCTGCTGAATCTGAGCCCGGTCGTGCTGAGGGCCACCGCCAGCAACGCGAGCCAGGTCGAAACTGCGCTGGCGAATGTGAATAACTTCGCCTACATCAAGTGGTTGGCCGACAAGAACCTGAGTAACGCCGATCGCGATGCAGGCAAGGCCACCTACACGCAGAACTACCTCGATGACCGCGCCGCCATGCTGGCCGCCTTGGTGCTGCGCAACCAGCAGGATGCAGGCCTTGAGATTTCGTCGACCTTCGGCATACGCCCTGTGCAGTACGAGGATGTGGCGACTGGCACCCAATTTCAGATCGGACTGTCCAGCTTCCTTGCCGAGAAGTCGCAGATCAAGTTCGGTGGCAACGGCGCCGACCCTTTAAACGGCCAGTCCCTGGCTGACCGCCTCTACGGCGGCGCCGGCAACGACATCGTCAACGGCCAAGGCGGCACCGACTACCTGGAAGGCAACGACGGTGCAGACACGCTAGACGGCGGTTTGGGCGACGACACCTTGCTCGGGGGCTCGGGGGCCGACGTGTTTGTCGTGGGTTTGAACACCGGCCGGGACACGATCCTCAACCCCGACGCCACGGATCAAATTCGGCTCTCAGGTCGCACCTTGAACGGCTCGGGCACCTTCAAGAGCAGCACCAACGGCGTGACGGTCTGGGCCGACTCTTCGCAGGCCGGCACGCCCGTCACCTACATCCACCACGCGGTGAATCGTGAATTGACGGTCGTTGGGGCGGGCTCTTCCGTGCGGGTCAGGGACTTCGACAGTGGCGAGCTCGGTATCTCGGTGCCAGTCGCGCCGGCTCCGGCGCCCGCCCCCACGCCGGCCACCAGCTTCGATCTGTCCACTTCCAGTGGTCGATTTGCGTTATCAAACAGTCCTTCATCGTCGACCGCGAATTGGCGGGTCGTCAGCGCCAACACTGCAACGTCAGCGCTCGTGAGCACGGCACAAGGCGACGACGTGATCGTTGGCGGCACGGCCAGCGTCGTTCGGCAGACTTTTCTGAGCAGCGGCGCAGGGAACGACCGCGTGTACAGCGGCACTGAACAGACGTTGGCCGAAGCCATCGCTTCAGGTGAGGTACAGGCAGCCACGGGGCGCAGTGTCTACATGCTGTCTGGCGATATTGGCGATGACTTGCTCGTAGGCGCGGGGGACGATGATGCGCTGTTCGGTGGCAAGGGCGACGACACGCTGATCGGTGGCAGCGGCGGTGATGTGATCTTTGCCGACGGCAACAACGATTACGCCTCTACCGTGGACAACGGCACAGGGGTGGGTTCGTGGATCACGGGTAGCAATAACGCGTTCACCGACCAGCAGCGTCAGCTCACCTTGGCTACGAACGTGGCAGCAGTAGGGACCACGGGGAGCCTGCAGGTACTCGAGGTTTTGGTGAAGTCCATCAGCCCACTGGCCAACACCGACTTGTATGGGCTTCTCGCCATGGAGCAGCAGAACGTCGTGCCCGATCCCGGGGACACGCGCCCCTACATCCCAGGCTCGCAACGCACCTATGGTGACCTGACGGGTGGCGCCTGGTTTGGCACCAATGCGGGTAACGGAAACGACCTCATTCATGCGGGCGCCGGAGACGACGTGGTGAACGCTGGAGGCGGTGATGATGTCGTCGATGCCGGTACCGGCAACGACCAGGTCGCGGGTTACGACGGCAACGATGTGATCTATGGCGGGGCAGGCAACGACGGCCTGCAGGGCGATTACCAGGTGGTGGTGACCGCAGGAGAAATCGCCGAGAACCTCACCTACTACGGCGCCAGCGGCGTGATCCGCTACACGCTGGACGCCAGCCGGCATGGGCAGGACTTCATCGATGGCGGCGCTGGCAATGACTTGCTCTTTGGTGGCGGAGGTTCAGACCTTCTGCACGGTGGCACCGACAACGACGTGATTTACGGCGACGACTACAGACTATCCAGCCCGCACGTTGGAGATGATCACCTGGACGGAGGGAGCGGAGACGATCAGTTGATCGGTGGTGGCGGTGCTGATGAGCTGCTCGGCGGAGATGGTGCCGATCTCTTGGAAGGTGATGACCTCGTGGCAGACGTGGCAGCCACATGGCACGGCGCCGACCGGCTCGACGGTGGGCGTGGCGACGACGACCTCATTGGCGGCGGCGGCGACGACACCCTGCTGGGCGGTGAAGGCAACGATTGGTTGGTCGGCGAGGATCAGCTGACTGCCACCTCTGCTACGACGCTCACCGGTAACGATTACTTGGATGGCGGCGCTGGCAACGACACGCTGGTCGGCGGCGTCGGAAACGACATGTTGATTGGCGGCGGCGGCGCGGACGCGTTGTATGGCGGCGAAGGGAACGACGTCCTGGTTGCCACCGGCGTCGGAAGCGTGCTGGACAGCGGCGCTGACCGCGACCTTCTGCAGGTCGCCGAAGGCTCGAACATCACGGTCAACGTCACCAGCGCCTCGGCCACAGACGCAGACGATCTGATGCTCGGTGGCGGGTTGACCTCGACCTCTGTCAGTGTTGCCATCAGCGGCAGTCTTGATCCAAATGCTCAGACGGCCACGCTGACATTCGCAGGATCGGCAACCGTCATACGCCTGTCGACCTCCTCTGCCACCGCGTCGCTGGGAAACGCGCTGAACACGCTGCAGTTCAGTGACGGCGTGACCTGGTCAGCGACCGACATCCGCGACAAGCTCCATGGGTCCGTCAGCGACGGCGCCGACACGCTTGTTGCGCTCAACGGTATCGATGACGCCTTGGCGAGCGGCGGTGGAAATGACTTCCTCTCTGGTGCGAATGGCAACGATTCGCTTGATGGAGGGGACGGCGACGACAGGATGACTGGGCACGGCGGAAACGACACTCTGATCGGTGGAGCCGGTGCAGACCAAATGCAAGGCGGCGAAGGCAACGACCTGTATATAGGAGGCACTGGCAACGACGAGACGCGGGACTCCAGTACCACCAGCGATGACGTGTACCGCTATGAGCGCGGAGACGGATACGACCTTATCGATGACTACGGAGGCAATGATCGGCTGGAACTGGGCGCGGGCATCAGCGAGGCAGACGTTCAGCTATTCCAAGAACTAGGCATTCTTCAAGTTCTTTTGCCTGACTCCGGACACCAGACTTTGGGCACCACGCTCGGTTCTGGCGCGATCGATACGCAGCGGTTTATCGAGACGATCAGGTTTTCCAACGGCGTCGAATGGGGCGCAGCGCGCATCAAGCAGGAACTGCTCAAGGGGACTGCTGGGGCGGACCGTATCTACGGCTTCGAGACTAACGATTCAATTGATGGTGCAGATGGCAACGACACCATCGAAGGTATGGCAGGAGACGACACGCTCTATGGCTCAAGAGGCAACGATTTGTTGTGGGATGTCAGAGGTAATGACCAATTGGTGGGCGGCGAAGGAAATGACGATCTTCAAGGCGGCGAAGGAAATGATGTGCTGATTGGTGGCGTAGGTGACGACTTCCTCTTCGGCGGCATTGGGAACGACACCTTTCGCTTTGGATACGGTGATGGCGCAGACACCATCGCAGCAGAGTTAAGCGGCAGCGACCGCATCGAGTTCGACTCAAGCGTTCTGTCTGCCAGCTTCTCCTTCCAGCAGACAGCACGGGCGCTCGTGCTTTCCTATGGTGCTGCCGACAAAATCACGATCAGCGATGTGTTTGACGGCTTGACTGGTGCGTTGTACCGCTCGAACGTGCAAGTGATCCAGTTTGCGGATGGTGTTTCGTGGTCGGACGTCGCTATCGAAGCGGAGGTTGTTCGTCGAGCCCTTACCACCACAACCGGCAACGACACCAGGTACCTCACCGCGAACTCCGACGCCCTGGATGCCGGTGACGGCAACGACACCATCTATGGAATGGGCGCAGGCGACAGCTTGTCCGGTGGTAACGGCAACGACGTCCTGTACGGCGGAATCGGCAACGACACTCTGCAGGGCGGCACAGGCAACGACGTCGTCGAAGGCGAGGACGGCAACGACGTGTTGCAAGGTGGCGACGGGGTAGACACCCTGCGCGGTGGCTACGACGGAGTGGACACATTCGATGGAGGCGCTGGAAACGATACGCTGGACGATCTGACGGGTGCAGACATCGTCTACTTCGGTAGAGGCGACGGACAGGATGTTGTTGAAACGGTCACCTACAGCACTTTTGGCGTCAACAGCACGATCGAGTTCAAGCCTGGTGTCTTGCCAGCGGACGTCATTGCTCGACGTGCGTCCGATGGGCAATACCCGGGACGCGCTGGGCTGGAATTGAGCATCCTTGGAACCACGGACAAGATCCTCGCGAAGAGCTATTTCAACCCCGGCACTTACAGCGTGATCCGCCAAGTCCGTTTCTCCGATGGAACGATCTGGGATGCAGCACGCATCCAGCAGGAAGTTGATGCGAACCTGTCGCAGACCTTGGTTGGAACGGAGACAGCGGATACGCTGTCCGGAGGGAGCAGCAACGACGTCTTGTCCAGCCTGGGTGGAAGCGACATGCTCGTCGGAAACGCCGGCAATGACACTCTGGACGGTGGCGCTGGAGCGGACACGCTGGTGGGCGGTAACGGTGACGATGTCTATCTGGTCGACGACGCAAGCGACGTTCTGATCGAAGCTGCCAACGAGGGCTGGGACACGGTCGAATCCTCAATCACGTGGACACTGCCAGAAAACGTCGATGTTTTGCGCTTGCAGGGAAACGGCAACGTCCATGCAATTGGCAATTCGGCGACCAATTTTCTGGTCGGTAACGCTGGGGCCAATCGCCTGGATGGCCGCGGCGGCTTCGATTCGCTCATGGGTGGCGCAGGTAACGACACGTATGTTGTCGACAACGATTCCGACTACATCTACGAATACGCGGATGGTGGTCTGGACACGGTCGAATCATCCGTTCACTGGACGCTCGGTGCGGAGGTTGAGAACCTCCTCCTGGCGGGCACAACCGCCCTTAGCGGCACAGGAAATCAACTGGACAACGTACTCACCGGTAACGCTGCCAACAACATGTTGAGAGGTGGCGCGGGCAACGACACCCTTGATGGCGCAGCCGGCAATGACACGTTGGCGGGAGGCATCGGCGACGATGTTTACGTTGTGAACTCCATCTCAGATGTGCTCATCGAGGCGGCTGGAGAAGGAACAGATACCGTTCGTGCATCCATCACCCTAAGCCTGGGCGCGAACCTGGAGAATTTGACACTCATCGGAACAGGTGCAATCAATGCCACTGGAAATGCGCTCAACAACCTGTTGAATGGCAACAGTGCTAACAACGTATTGAATGGTGGCGCCGGTGCAGACGCCTTGATCGGCGGGGCGGGCAACGACATCTACATCGTCGACCTGCCAACCGATATCGTCATCGAGGCAGCCAATGAGGGCACCGACACTGTCCAATCAGCGACGAACTGGACGCTTGGAGACGCTGTAGAGAACCTGACTCTGACGGGTTCCGCAGCAATCAATGGCACCGGCAATACCCTGAACAACAGCATCACCGGCAACACCGCTGACAACACGCTGTCAGGTGGTGCTGGCAACGACACGCTGAATGGCGGCTCCGGAACCGACACCTTGATCGGCGGAGCGGGCAACGACGTCTACGTGATCGATGTGGCGACCGATGTCGTGATCGAGTCAGCCAACGAGGGCACTGACACCCTCCAATCAGCAGTGACATGGACACTGTCTGACGCCCTCGAGAACCTGACACTGACCGGCTCCGCAGCAATCGACGGCACCGGCAATGCCCTGAACAACAGTGTCATCGGCAACACCGCCAACAACACGCTGACAGGTGGCGCAGGCAACGACACGCTGAATGGTGGCTCGGGCACAGACACGCTGATCGGTGGTGTCGGCAATGACGCTTACGTGGTCGATGCAGCCACGGATGTTGTGACCGAGCTGGCTGGCGAAGGCACCGACACCGTTCAATCGGCGGTGACCTGGACGCTCGGCGACACCCTGGAGAACCTGACGCTGACCGGATCCTCAGCGATCAGCGGCACTGGAAATGCGCTCAACAACGTGCTTAACGGTAACGCTGCCAGCAACACGCTGACGGGCAATGCTGGCAACGACACACTGAACGGTGGCGCGGGCGCTGACACGATGATCGGAGGTGCAGGCAACGACGTCTACGTGGTCGACGCAGCCACCGATGTCGTGACCGAGATGGCTGGCGAGGGCACCGACACCGTCCAAACGTCAGCGACCTGGACACTGGGCGAATTTGTTGAGAACCTGACCATGATCGGCACCGCCGCCATCAATGGCACTGGCAATGCGCTGAACAACCACCTCATCGGCAACTACGCGAACAACACGCTGACGGGCGGAGCAGGCAACGACACGCTGAATGGTGGCTCCGGAACCGATACCTTGATCGGTGGTTCTGGCAACGATCTTTACTTTGTTGACGTGGCCACAGACGTGGTGATCGAAGCGGCCAACGAAGGCACCGACTCGGTCCAGTCCGCAGTGACCTGGACACTGGGCGCGGATGTTGAGCACTTGACACTCACAGGCTCGTCAGCGATTCATGCCACGGGCAATTCGCTCGACAACTCCCTGAGTGGCAACAGCGCCAACAACACTCTGACGGGCAATGCCGGTAACGACACGCTGAACGGTGGCAGCGGCATCGACACGATGATTGGCGGCACAGGCAACGACTTCTACGTGGTCAATGTGGCGACCGATGTGGTGACTGAGTTGGTTGGTGAGGGGACTGACACCATTCAATCGGCGGTGACCTGGACGCTCAGCAACACGTTTGAGAACCTGACGTTGACAGGGTCGATCGCAATCAATGGAACAGGCAACGAGCTCGACAACGTCCTCATCGGCAACTATGCGAACAATGTGCTCACGGGTGGTGCCGGCAACGACACGCTGAGCGGTGGTGGGAGCGCAGACACCATGGTGGGCGGCCTCGGCAACGACACCTACACCGTCGACATCGTGTACGACGTGATCTGGGAAGCAGCGAACGAAGGCATCGACACCGTTCAGTCGGCTGTGAGCTGGACGCTGGGCGCCAACCTCGAAAACCTGTTGCTGACGGGGTCGTCCGCGAGCAATGCCACTGGCAACACGCTCAACAACATGCTCACTGGCAACTCTGGCGCCAACGTGCTCGCGGGTGGTGCTGGCAACGACACCTACACCGGTGGCCTGGGGTCTGACACGCTGAACGACACGTCGACGACATCGAACGACATCTATGTGTGGGGCCGCGCACAGGGTAGCGACATCGTGACGGATGCCGGCGGTACAGACCGACTGGACCTACTCGCTGGTGTCACTGAAGACCAAATCTGGCTGCGGCAGGTGGATAACAACCTGGAGTTGTCGGTGATCGGTACGACCGACCGGTTGACGATCAACGGCTGGTACACAAGCCCGAGCCATCAGATCGAAAGCTTCAGGCTCGCCGACGGGCAGGCGCTGCTGGCCTCACAGGTGCAGCAATTGGTCGATGCGATGGCGGCGTTCGCACCGCCGGCGGCGGGGCAGACGACCTTGCCGCCGAACTACGCGGCCGCGCTGAATCCGGTGATCGCGCCCAGTTGGGCTTGAGGCCGAGGTCAGCAGAGCGTCGCAGAGACTGAGATCAGAGCATCGATCTGCTTCGCCATGTGCTGCGCGGCGCCGCGGTGTCGGCTGGCGAATTCCAGGGCGCGATCGGCACTGGCGGATGAGGTCCCGGGCGGCGTCGATGCATCGCCTTCTTCTCTTTTGGATGTGGTCAACATCTCCGTCGCCACACACACCGCCGCGTCGATGTCACCCACCCGCATCGCCGCCCCTTCGCGCTGCGCCAGTTCGGCCGCATCGGCGAAGTTGTAGGTGTGCGGGCCCATCAGCACCGGGCAGCCGCAAGCGGCGGCTTCGATGAGGTTTTGGCCGCCCAGCGGCTCGAAGCTGCCACCCAGCAGCGCCACCTGTGCGCAGCTGTAATAGGAGGCCATTTCGCCGATGGAGTCGCCCAGCCACACGTCGGCTTGTGCGGCTTCAGGCGGTGGCGCATCGGCCCAGGTGCTGCGGCGAACGGCGGTGAGGCCGCCGGCCGCGATCAGTGCGGCCACGTCGTCGAAGCGTTGCGGGTGGCGGGGCACGATCAGCAGCAGCGGGCGTGGGTGCGTGAGTGTTGTGGGCTGCTGCTGGCGCATCAGGTTCCAGGCGAGCAGCAAGGTGGCCTCTTCGCGTTCGCGCGTGCTGGCCGCCAGCACGACCGGGCGGCCAATGGTCTGACGCCACGCGCGGCCGAGCGCGAGCTGTGCAGGGTCGGGCGTCATGTCGAACTTGACGTTGCCGCTCACCTCCACGCGCGGTGCGCCCACGGCCCGCAGGCGCTCGGCGTCTTCGGGCGTTTGCGCCAGCACCAGCGCCACGCTGCGCGCAGCCGGGCGGAACAGCGCCTGCAAGCGCTCGGCCTTGCGCGCGCTGCGTTCGCTGAGGCGCGCATTCGCCAGCACCATCGGCACGCCACGGCGCTGCGCGGCATGCAGCAGGTTGGGCCAGATCTCGGTTTCCATCAGCACACCAATGGCGGGCTGAAAGTGCTTGAAGAAGCGCGACACCGCGCCGGGTGTGTCGAACGGCAGCCACACCTGGCGGTCACCCGTTCGCAGTAACGCGGCGCCAGCGGTGCGGCCGGTGGCGGTGCCGTGGGTGAGTAGCAAACGCAGGGCGGGCTGCTGTGCGCGCAGCGCCGCAATGAGGGCGGCAGCGGCCCGGGTTTCGCCGAGCGACACCGCATGCACCCACACCCAGCCCGATGAGGCGGCGTCGTGGCCGTAGAAGCCCAAACGCTCGCCGATCGCATGGCGATACAGCGGCTCGGCGCGCCCGCGCCGCCACAGTTTCAGCAAGTAAACCGGGGTGGCCAGCCACAGCAGCGTGGCGTAGGCGATGCGCGCCAGGTGCTGCACAGCGGTCAGCGGGCAGCCCTGGGCTGGAATGCTTGGGTCAGTGCGCCGCCTTGGCGATTTGCGCGTCGGGCTTCACGGCCCGCAGCGCGGCCATGAAGTCGGCTTCAATGCGGTGCAGCGCTTTTTCGGTGTGGCCCTCGAAGCGCATCACCAGCACCGGTGTGGTGTTCGATGCGCGAATGAGGCCGAAGCCGTCCTTGTATTCAGCGCGCAGCCCGTCGATGGTGATGACTTCCAGTGCGCCGGGGAACTTGGCGGTTTCCAGCAGCTTCTGCACCAGCAGCTTGGGCTCGCCTTCGGCGCAAGGCACGTTCAGCTCGGGGGTGTTGAAGCTGGTGGGTAATGCATTCAACACCTTGCTCGGGTCTTTGCTGCGGCTCAAGATTTCAAGCAGGCGCGCTGCGGTGTAGGTGGCGTCGTCAAAGCCGTACCAGCGTTCACCGAAGAAGATGTGGCCGCTCATTTCGCCGGCCAGCGGCGCCTTGACCTTCTTCATTTGGGCCTTGACCAGCGAGTGGCCCGTCTTCCACATCAGCGGCTTGCCGCCGGCTTGGCGAATCACCGGCGCCAGGCGCTGGGTGCACTTCACGTCGAAGATGATCGTGGCGCCGGCGTTGCGGCTGAGCACGTCCTTCGCGAACAGCATGATCTGGCGGTCGGGGTAGATGATGTTGCCGTCTTTGGTGACCACGCCCAGGCGGTCGCCGTCGCCGTCGAAGGCCAGACCGATTTCGGCGTCGGTGGTCTGCACGGTGCGGATCAGATCGGCCAGGTTCTCGGGCTTGCTGGGGTCGGGGTGGTGGTTGGGGAAGTCACCATCGACCTTTGAGTACAGCTCGGTCACCTCGCAGCCCAGCGCGCGCAAGATGCCGGGGGCTGAAGCACCTGGGATGCCGTTGCCGGAGTCGACCACGATCTTCATCGGGCGCTTGAGCTTGGCGTCGCCGGTGATTCGCGCGCTGTACTCGGGCACGATGTCCATCGTCGCCGATCGGCCGGCCTTCACCACATAGTCTTCGGCCTCCATGCGCACGCGCAGGGCCTGGATGTCGTCGCCATAAATGGCGCGGCCGGCCAGCACCATCTTGAAGCCGTTGTAGTCCTTGGGGTTGTGGCTGCCGGTGACCATGATCCCGCTGTGGCAGCCCTTGCGCCCACGCGTGGCGGCCACGTAGTACAGCATCGGCGTGGTGACGGCGCCCAGGTCCACCACATCCAGCCCGGTAGACGCCAGCCCACGGATCAAGGCTGCGGCCAATGCCGGCCCGGACAAGCGCCCGTCGCGGCCTACCGCCACCGCCTTCTCGCCCGCCTTGACGGCCTCACTGCCGAAGGCCCGGCCCAGGTGTTCGGCGAAGGCCTCATCGACCGTCTTGCCGACGATGCCACGGATGTCGTAAGCCTTGAAATTGGACGCGGTGACTTTCATGGAGGGCGAGCCTTTCTGGGTAGCGGCAGATTTTAGGTAGGGGTCACGGCAACGCTTTCGATGGCACGCCAACGTTGCGATTCGAAGTCAATTCATCCAACGATCTCATCACCGGCACGCGGCGGATCACCGCCCTGGCGGCGCAGCAATTTCCGGAAAGCGGCCAGGTCGGCCCTGCTGCGCCGCTGGGCAAAGAATTCAACAGTGCGCATCGCGGACAGCTTCTCAGCAACTGCGGTGGCCACAAACTGGTTCATGCTGATCCCTTCCTCGCGGGCCAGCTTCTCGGCCTCTGCCTTGACCGACTTGGGCAAGCGAAGCGGATAGGTCGATGTGTCGGTCATGACGGAATCCTCTTGTAGGCATCTCTCGGCAAGAAAAGACGGACGCCGAAGCGCTCGGGCGCGCTGGCGTAGTCGCGCAGGTTGAACGTGACGATGGCATCGGCGCGTCCGTTGACGGCGGCCTCAAGCACCATTTCATCGGCCGGATCACGCAACAGCGGGCGCCAGACGAAATGGGACTCGACCGGCGTCGCCAGTGCAGTAACAGCATCAACGAATAGTTCGGTTTCTGACATGGCCAACCCCGATGCCGCGACATGCTCAGCGCGCTTGCAGACAGCCTCGTATTCCAGAATCAAAGCCACATTGGCCAGCAGCGTCACGCGACCACTGGCAGCAGCGTCCAACAGCGCCGCCGACGCTCCAGACGGACTCCTCATGGCCGCCACGATCACATCGGTATCTAGAACCAGACGCATGCCTCATTTTGACATCACATGCGATGTCATCGTCAATTCATCCCCGTGGGTGGTGTGTCGCGTGCAGCGTCTTCAGGCGCTCGCGCGCGACGTGGGTGTAGATGGTCGTCGTCGAGATGTCGGTATGCCCTAGCAACATCTGCACCGCCCGCAGGTCGGCGCCGTGGTTCAGCAGGTGGGTGGCAAAGGCGTGCCGCAGGGTGTGGGGCGACAGCGGCATGTGCACCCCGCCGCGCAGCGCGTGCTGCTTGATCAGCCGCCAGAACATCTGCCGCGTCATCGGCCCGCCGCGGGCGGTCACGAACAGGGCGTCGCTCACCTGCTTCTTCAAGATGTCGGCTCGCGCCGATTCCAGATAGCGCACCAACCATACCCGCGCCTCCTCGCCGAACGGGACCAGCCGCTCTTTCGCGCCCTTGCCGGTGATGCGCAAGGCGCCGTCGACCAGGCCCAGGTGCACCGTCTTCAGCGTGACCAGCTCGCTCACGCGCAGGCCGCTCGCGTACATCAGCTCCAGCATCGTGCGATCGCGCAGACCGAGCGGCGTGTCCACATCGGGCGCGGCCAGCAGCGCCTCGACCTGCGCTTCACTCAATATCTTCGGCACACGCAGCGGCTGCTTTGCCGCCAGCAGTTTCAGCGTGGGATCGGCAGTGATCAGGTGTTCGCGCAGCGCCCAGCGAAAGTAGCGCTTGAACACCGTCAGCCGGCGGTTGGTGCTGCTCGCCTTGCTGCCGGCATGGCGCGCCACCGCATAGTCGCGCAGATGGGTTTCGGTGGTGGCGTTGAGTGCAGCGGCTGGCGTGCCGGCCAGCCATTGCGCGTACAGGGTCAGGTCGCGTCGGTAGGCGGCCAGGGTGTTGGTCGACAGGCCATCCTCGATCCACAGCGCATCGATGAAGCGGTCGATCGCGGCAGCGCTGTCGTGGAGCGGGCTCATGCGCAGATTCTCGCTGGCACGCTCGGTGGCGAGGTTCTGGCCGCTCTGGGGGGCGATTGGCGCAGCCCTCTGACGCGAGTTCACCGCTCAGCCTGCGAGCGCCCAGTCGATGTGCTCGCGGACCAGGTCGCTGGCGTCGTCGCGCGCTCCTACCAGGGCCGATCGAAGTGAGGCACCCCGGGCCGCATCGGGCGAGGCTCTCAGCGCATTGCCCATCGCCACCGCGAGGTTGCGCCGCCAGCGCTCGTGGCCGATGCGGCGGATGGCGCTGCCTTCGGTGTGGCGCAGAAAATCAGCTTCGGTCCACGCCCACAGCTCGAGCAGGGTCGGGTTGGCAAGTGCCGGGCGCACGTCGAAATCGGGCAGCGCGCTGCGCTGCGCGTACTTGTTCCATGGGCACACCAGCTGGCAATCGTCGCAACCGTAGATGCGGTTGCCCATGGGCTCGCGGAACTCGATCGGGATCGGGCCCGGGTGCTCGATCGTCAGGTAGCTGATGCAGCGGCGCGCATCGAGCCGGTACGGTGCCACGATCGCCTGGGTCGGGCACACATCGATGCAGGCGCTGCAGCTGCCGCAGTGCGCGGCCACCGGCTCGGTCACCGCCAGCGGAAAGTCGAGATAGATCTCGCCAAGGAAAAACATCGAGCCCGCATCGCGGTGCAGCGCGAGTGTGTGCTTGCCGCGCCAGCCGGGCCCGCTGCGGGTGGCAAGCTCCACCTCGAGCACCGGTGCCGAATCAGTGAACACGCGGTAGCCGAACGGGCCAATGCCACTGGCGATGCGATCGGCCAGCGTCTGCAGGCGTTGTCGCAACACCTTGTGGTAATCACGGCCACGGGCATAGACCGAGACGGTGGCTTGCTCGGGTGCCTTCAGCCGCTGCCATTCGATGGCCTGCCAATCGCCGGTGTCACCGGGCGCCGCGGCCGGCAGGTAGTTCATCCGCGCGCTGAGCACCCGCAAGGTGCCGGGCACCAGCTCAGCCGGGCGGGCGCGCTTGAGTCCGTGGCGCGCCATGTAGTCCATGGAACCGTGGCAGCCATCGGACAACCACGCCTGCAGGCCGGGTTCTGCGGCGCTCAGATCGACGTCGGACACCCCGATCTGGGAAAATCCCAACTCAGCCGCCCACGCCTGCATGCGCGGCCACCACAGCGTTGGGTCCACACGGTCCGCACTCCACATGCCTATGCCCCCTCTTCGCCAACGACAGCACCGCCACACGCCGGCATGCCGATCTTAGAAGCCCGCACCACGCGCAGCGTGCAGTGGGCCGACGAAGCTGACTGCGCTGCCACTGCCCAGACATTGGCAGGGCAAGCGTCTCTGCGAACCGCCTGCATCGAACTGCACGGCAACCTGGGGGCAGGCAAGACCTCTTTCGTACGTCACTTGCTGCGCGCACTCGGCGTCAGCGGCACGATCAAGAGCCCGACGTACGCCGTGATGGAGCCGTATGCCCTGCCCGGCCTGAACATCTGGCATTTCGACTTCTACCGCTTCGACGACCCGCAGGAATTCGAGGACGCCGGCTTCCGTGACATCTTTGCGAGCCCTGGCCTGAAGCTCATTGAATGGCCCGAGCGCGCCGTCGGCTTGCTGCCCGCGAGCGACCTGCGCATCGACATCGCGATGGTCGATGCGCCGTCAACGGATGCCGCGGATCAGAGCGACACCCGCCGGCAGGTCACGTTCCAGGCCGAGACGTCACTCGGCCTCACGCTGCTGCCATGAACACCGCGCCGCGCCTACGCTGGCCCTCCCGCCGCCAGGCGCTGGCGCACATGGGCACGCTGGTGCTGCTGCTGGGCTCACGCCATCTCGCACACGGTGCGGCCATCGTCGCCGTGCGGGTGTGGCCCGCCGCGGACTACACCCGCGTGACGATCGAATCCGACAACGCGCTGGCTGCCAAGCATTTCCTGGCCGAGAACCCACCGCGGCTGGTGATCGATGTCGATGGTCTCGACCTGAGCCCGCAGTTGCGGGATCTGGTCGGCCAAGTTCGCGCGGACGACCCATTCATCGCCGGCGTGCGCGTCGGGCAATACCAGCCTCGGGTCGTGCGGCTGGTGATCGACCTGAAGCAGGCCATCAAGCCGCAGTTGTTTGCGTTGGCGCCGGTGGCGGCCTATCGGCATCGGTTGGTGTTCGATCTCTATCCGACGCAGGAGCCCGATCTGCTGCTCGCGCTGATACAGGAGCGGGAGCAGGCCGAGCAGCAAGCGGCGCAGGCCGTGCGCGATGCGCTGGGCGAGTTCATCGGACAGGTCGATCGGCCCGCGGTGGCCTCGGCGCCTGCGCCAGGTGCCAGCTCAGCCGCCCCGCCGAACCCGACCGTGACCGCGGGATCCGCCTCGCAGCCGGGTCCGACCCGGGCGGCGGCGGCCGCCAGCAACCCCAGCGCCAAATCGTCCCGGCGCACCAACCGGCTGGTGATCGTCGCGATCGATCCGGGTCATGGCGGCGAAGATCCGGGCGCCATCGGCCCGAGTGGCTTGCGCGAGAAAGACGTGGTGCTGGCCATTGCGCTGCAACTGCGTGAACGGCTGAACGCGGTGCCCGGCATGCGCGCGATGCTGACGCGCGACGCCGATTTCTTCGTACCGCTGCAAGACCGGGTGCGCAAGGCACGGCGGGTACAGGCCGATCTGTTCGTGTCGATCCATGCCGACGCCTTCTTCACGCCGGCAGCGCGTGGCGCCTCGGTGTTCGCGCTGAGCCAGGGAGGGGCCACCAGTGCGGCTGCCCGCTGGATGGCCAACCGCGAAAACCTGGCCGATGCGGTGGGCGGGATCAACGTCAAGGTGAAGGACACCTCGGTGATGCACGCGCTGCTCGACATGAGCACCACCGCGCAGATCAAGGACAGTCTGCGCCTGGGCACCGAGGTGCTGGGACAGATCGGACGTGTCGGACGGCTGCACAAGCCCCGCGTCGAGCAGGCCGGCTTCGCGGTGCTGAAGGCGCCCGACATCCCGTCGATCCTGGTCGAGACAGCCTTCATCTCCAATCCTGGAGAAGAAGCCAAGCTGCGCGACGAGCGCTACCGAATGCGGCTGGTCGAAGCGTTGTGCACAGGCATCAAACGCTACTTCGCAAAGAACCCGCCATTGGCTCGGAACCGCGGAATCTGAGGTCGAGCGGGTATCCTTGGAAGATCTTTTTTTTTGCTTCACCGTGACTGCTACCGCCACCCTCGACGAGCCCGTCGTCACCGCATCGCCAAGCATCGCCATCGACCCCGCCTGGCAGGAACGGGCACGCAGCCTCATCGGCGACTTGTTCCAACGTTCTGCAGCGATCTACTGGACCGATCTGCTGCTGAGCTCGACCGCCGCCTGGGCCTTGACTGCCCTCTATTTCACCGCGCCGGCCTGGAGCGCGCTGCAGATCGTGGCGTTCCTCGGCGCCAGCGTGCTGTTCTTCCGGGTGGGGACGTTCATTCACGAGATCGTCCACATGCCCGGCGGCCAGATGACCGGTTTCAAGCGTGCCTGGAACCTGCTGTTGGGCATTCCCCTGCTGATGCCGTGGGTGCTGTACCGCAATCACATCGAGCACCACAACCATCTGCAGTTCGGCACGCCGGCAGACGGCGAGTACCTGCCGCTGGGCTCGTCGCCGCAGGCCGAAACGCTGAAATACGTCGGCCAGGCGCCTTTGCTGCCGCTGTTCATGATCGTGCGTTTCGGCGTGCTGGGCCCCTTGTCGTGGTTCCACAGCGGCATGCGCGAGTGGGTGCTGACCCGGGTTTCTGCGGCGGTGTCGAACCCCTACTACGCCAAGCGCTTCCCGAAGCGCGACGAGCGGCATCTGCTGATCGTCGAAGCCTTGTGCTTGGCCTACCTGGCCACCATCGCAGCCCTGATCTGGCTGGGCTCGATCAGCCTCACGCAGTTCTTCATGGGCTATGCGCTGCTGGCGTTCACGCTCGGACTGAACTGGGTTCGCAATCTGGCGGCGCATCGCTACGTCAATGACGGCCAGCGCATGACCATGGCCGAGCAGGTGGCCGAGTCGATCAACATCACCGGCCAGACATGGCTGACGGTGTTCATGTTCCCGGTCGGTCTGCGCTACCACGCGCTGCACCACATGTTTCCTGCCCTGCCCTATCACCACCTGGGCGAGGCGCATCGTCGCCTGATGGCCGGCCTTCCGGCCGACGCGCTCTACCGGGGCTGCAACCGTGACAGCTATTTCGGCGCCGTTCGCGAGCTGTGGCAATCGGCCCGGCAGACGCCACCCGGGCAATCGGCGATGCGGGCTTGGTCGCCGGGCACCGAGCGCCCTTGAACGCAAGCGCCTCCGCGCTGGCAACGCCGGACCTCTCTATCGTTGCCGCGACCAGCACGCCTCCGTGCCTGATCGTCAACCCGCGCAGCTTCAGTGCCTCGCAGGGTCTGGCGGCACAGGCGGCGGAGCTCGCCCGCTCGCATGGCGCCGAGGTGATCAGTGTCGATGGCCCGGATGCCACGCGCGCAGCCATCGCGGGCATCCTGGCTCGGCGCCAACGCCACGTCATGCTGCTGGCGGGCGACGGCACGGTGTGCGCCATCGTCGATCAGTTGTCGAACCTGACCGTTGACGCCTGGACGCCCGATCTGCTGGTGCTGCCGGGTGGGCGCACCAACCTGACCGCCGCCGACCTGGTACCCGGTGGCCGAGCCCTGCCCACCTTGAAACGGGCGCTGCTGCGCGCCCGTGAACAGCGCTGGGACGCTGCGGTGGAAGAGCGCTGCGCGCTGCGCATCGAACATGCCGGGGCCTCGCCCCGGCATGGCTTTTTCTTCTCCGCGGCGCTGGTCGACAGCGTGATCCGCCAGTGTCATCAGCACCGGGCCGAGCGCAATCAGCACGGCGACTTGAGCACCCTCGGCTACTTGCTGCGGCTGGCAGCGCGCGCGATGCGAGGGCGTTCCGGCATGACTTGCCCGACTTTGCAGGTCGATGCCGGGACGTGCGGTACGCAGAGCGGGCCTGTCCGGCTGCTACTGGCGACAACCCTGCTGCACCGCAACGGGCTGTTCGATCCATATGCGCCGCGCGGCCACGGTGACGTTCGCCTGACCTCGGTGAGCGAGGCCGCGCCCCGCTTCTGGCGCACGCTGCCCCGCCTGTTGATCGGGCGGTACACGCCGGCGATGAATGCCGACAACGGCTACCTCAGCGGGCGTTGCGATCGGGTGCAGATTGGCGGCCTCGCGACCTACATGCTCGACGGTGAACCGTTTGACGCGGATCCCTCGCAGCCTGTGACCCTCAGCACGGGCCCTCGGCTTCGCTTCATCCGGCCATGAGCAATTCGAAAAAAGGCCAGCAGCAGCCCAGTCGTGCGCCGCAGATGATCGGTGCGTTCATACGCGCTTATCCAGGCCGCAGCGCCTTGGCACTGGTGGCGGTCTTCGCCGCGGGCCTGACGGACAGCCTTGGCATGTCGATGCTGCTGTCCATGCTGTCATTCGCCACGAACACCGGGGCGCAGACGCCGTCGATGCCCGAGAAGATCGCGGTGCAGGTCACGGAATTCCTGGGTCTGCAACCCACCACGGCCGTGCTGCTGGGGCTGTCGACGCTGCTGATTGCGCTGAAGGCGGTGTTGTCATTGGCCGCCAACCGACAGGTCGGCTACACCGTGGCCAACATCGCCACCGACCTGCGGCTTGCGCTGATTCGCTCGGTGATGTCCGCACGCTGGACACACTACCTGGACCAGTCGGTGGGTCGCCTGACCAACGCCGTCGCCAGCGAAGCACAACGCGCCTCCGAAGCCTTCCAGCACAGCGCCGAGATGGCCGCCATGGTGCTCAATGGCCTGATCTTTCTCGGTGTCGCGCTGTCGATTTCGTGGGAGGCCGGTGTTGCCGCCATCATCGCGGGGGCCATCCTGCTGGCAGCGTTGCACACGCTGGTGCGCAGCTCGCTGAAAGCGGGCCGACAACAGACCGTGCTGCTGAGGTCCTTGCTGTCGGTCATGGGCGGGCAGATGGCCGCCGCCAAGGCGCTGAAGGCCATGGCGCGCGAAGACCATGTCGATGCGCTGCTGTCGGACCAGACACGCGCACTGCGCCGTGCGCTGCGCCGCCAGGTGATCAGCCGCGAAGCGATGAGCGCACTGCAGGAACCCCTGCTGGCCATCCTGGTGGGCATCGGCTTCTTCTTCAGCCTGGTGGTGCTGAAGATGCCACTGGCCGAGGTGCTGGTGATGGTGTTCCTGCTCGCACGCACCGTCAGTTACTTCTCGAAGGCCCAGCGCGCCTACCAGCAGGTCGTCTTGCGCGAGAGCGCCTATTGGTCGGTGATGGACCACATCAACGTCGCACGCGCCGAGGTCGAAGCCCCCGGTGGTGACCAGCGGGTGGCGCTGGTCGAGGGCATCCGTTTCGAGGATGTGAGCTTCAGCCACGGTGAGCGCCGTGCGATCGTCAAGCACGGCACCTTCACCATACCGGCACAACAGTTGACCGTGATCGTCGGCCCGTCAGGCGCGGGCAAGACGACGCTGCTGGACCTGGTTGTCGGCCTGCTGAGACCCACCGGCGGTCGCATCCTCGTCGATGGGGTGGAGCTCAACGAGCTGGATCTGCGTCACTGGCGGCGCCAGATCGGCTACGTGCCGCAAGACTCGGTGATGGTGAATGAATCGGTGGCCTACAACGTGACGTTGGGCGAGGTCGGCATCAGCGACGAGCAGATCCGCACGGCGCTGCGCGCCGCGGACGCACTCGCTTTCGTGGAGGCCATGCCCGAAGGACTGCAGACACGGGTTGGCGAAGGGGGCTCGCGCCTGTCTGGCGGACAGCGGCAGCGCCTGGCCATCGCCCGCGCGCTGGTGCATGAACCACGGCTGCTGATCCTCGATGAAGCCACCAGCCACCTCGACGCGGAAGCACAGGCCACGGTCATCGAAGCCGTGAAGCACTTGCGAGGCAGCTTGACGATCCTGGCCGTGGCGCACCAGGACCTGTTGATCCAGGCGGCCGACTGCGTGTACCGCTTGGCCGATGGGCAGCTCAGCACTGTGCAGCCTCAGGCGGCCCATCCCACCCCACTCGCGGCGCAGGTCTGAATGGAACTCGCCAGGGAGCTGCGGCGTCGGCGTCGCCGAGCGATGTTCCTCAGCCTGCGCACGCTCTTGCGTCTCATTGGCTTCCAGCGCGCGCGCACCCTGGGCAGCTGGCTGGGCGATTTGCAGTTCTGGTCAGGTGGGCGACAGCGCCAGCGGCTGCAGCGCGAGATCGCCCAGGTGCTGGGGCGACCTCCCCATGACCCGTCTGTTCGCACGCTGCTGCTGCAAGCCTACCGGGTGAACAACGGCGCCTTGATGGAGATCATGGCGATGTTCGACCAGCGTCAAGACGACAGCACGCTCGCGGCACGCTGCGAGTTGGGTGGCCTGGAGCACCTGCGCGCGGCCCTGAGCCAAGGGCGTGGCGCCATCGTTTTGGCCACCCACATGGGCAATGCGAGCCTCGCGATGATCAGGCTGTCGCAATCCGGCCTGCCCGTCTCGTTGCTGTATCGCAAGGCCCGGATGATGTCGGACGGATTTTTCCAGAATGGCCTCGAGCAGTACGGCATTCAGGCCATCCTTGCCAACAGCGGCATCCGTGCCTACGGCCAGATGCTGGCCGCGCTGAAGCAGGGCCGCGTGCTGTTCCTGATGATGGATCAGGGCCTGCGCAAGGCCGAGGACGGCGTCATGCAGCGCTTCCTTGGCAAGGATGTGCCGATGCCCGCCGGTCCGGCGCAGCTGGCGCGCGTCTCGCGATCGCCGGTGCTGCCGATGGTGGCGGTGGCGGCCTCGCCGGTGTGGCAGTTTGAATTCCAACCCCAGCTGGCGCTCGGGCAGGGCACGCTGGAGGCCGATGTGGACTTTCTGACGCGCCTGACCGAAGACCAGGTGCGGCAACACCCCGAGCTTTGGAGCTGGCACCACCGGCGGTGGAGTAAGTTTCCGATGGCGCCGGAGCGATCGTCGTCAACGTGACAGATTTCCACTCACCAACCAGTGCCCAACCAACGGATGCACGTCGCGTGGCTGTGACAGGCGCCAGCGGATTCATCGGTCGCCATCTTGTGCGCAGGCTGGTCGAGAGCGGATGGCAAGTCCGACTGCTGCTGCGGTGCGATCCGAACACGGCCGAGTGGCGAGATTGTCCGGTGCAAAGCGTGACCGGATCGCTGGGCGATAAAGCGGCACTCGAGCGTTTGGTGGAGGGCGCGAGCGCAGTGATCCACGTAGCGGGTTTGATCAAGGCCACTACGCGCAGCGGATTTTTCGAGGTTAATCGCGATGGCACTGATGCGCTGGCCCGGGTTGTGCAACGAATCGCACCGCAAGCGCACTTCGTGCACTTATCCAGCCTCGCCGCGCGCGAGCCGCTGCTTTCAGATTACGCGGCGAGCAAAAGAGCCGGTGAGGATGCAGCACTTGAGGTGCTTGGCGAGCGGGTGACAGTGCTGCGCCCGCCAGCGGTATACGGCCCAGGCGATCGCGAGACGCTGGTTTTTTTCCAGCTTGCGAGGCTTCGTTTCGTGCCACTGATCGGGCCCGCCAACGCGCGAGTCGCAATGATTCATGTACATGACTTGGCGCGGCTAATCGAGCGGCTGACCTCTACACCACCGCGCGGCCAAGTGATCACCGCTGCTGATGCTCGACCCGAAGGCTACCGTTGGGAAGAGGTGATGCTCGCGGCAGCACGCGCGGTCGGCCGAAATAAAGTGCGGCTGGCGCATGTGCCTCTGCCGCTTCTGCGCACGGTTGCTCTGCTGGGCGACGCGGGGCGACTGCTCGGCGTGGCCCAGATGCTGAACTCGCAGAAGCTGCGCGAGCTGCGGCACGCCGATTGGTCGGTGGCACCGAAGGAACTGGCTCAGGTGCCCGGCTGGGTATCCCACTTCGATCTGGAGACCGGCTTCGCCGACACCGTTGAGTGGTATCGCAGCTGCGGCTGGCTGCCACGCTTGGGACGCTAATTCCCGGTATAGGTCATCCTTGCGCACGGCGTTGCGTCTCAAGAAACTCGAGAATTCGCGCCGCTCGATTTTCCCATGTGAAGCTGCGCAAGCTGTCCTGCGCCGCACGCGCGAGACGCAGCCGCAGTTCGGCATCCGCCGCTAGTGTACGGATCGCGGCAGCATGTTCAGCCGGCGCGTCGGGGCTGGCCATCCAGGCAGTCTCGCCGTGACGAAGGACCTCACGCAACACCGGCAAGTCCGACGTCACGATGGCAAGCCCGGCCCCCATGTATTCGAAGATTTTCAGCGGCGACATCCACGCGGCCAAACTCTCGTGCTGGGGCGTTTTCACCCCGCGCACCACCGAGCCGTAAGGGGCCAACGCGATGTCGTAGTCCAGCAATCGGCGTTGGCACTCGTCGTAAGGAAGCGCGCCAAGGAAACGCACATGATTTGGCGCTTGGGAGCGAAGCGCGTCGATCTGCGCGGGCTCGCCCCCAATGACATCGACAGCGACCTCCGGCACCAGAGCTGCGGCCAGCAGCAGCATCTCCACACCCTTGCCATGGTGGAAGCTGCCGCAATAGACCGCGCGCACCGGAGCGCATGTGCGTGTCGGCGGTTCGACAATGCGGTCGGCTTGCACGCCATCGTATGCGACGAGCAACTTCTTCCGGTCCAGCACGGGAAAGCGCGACAGCAATTCGCCACGAAGGCTGTTGGTGATCACGACAAGGCCAAGGAAGGTGGGCGCTTCGATGAGACGACGCAGCGCCGCCGATTGCCGTTCGGTGCGTGGCGGGTGATGGAGCTCGACGCCGACGGGATAGCCCCAGGCCGCCAGCCGCGACAGCATCGCCAGGTGGCGGCCGAAGTACAGCGTGCCCGAGCGCCTCGCCAGTGGGCGGACGAGGTTGCGACCCTGCATCCAGAGCATCCTGGTCATCGGCGACACGAAACGGATGCGAAACGGATGACGCAGACCGTAATGCGCCCGCACCGAGCTGTCGGTGCCACGGGTGGCCAGCAACTCCAACTCGCAGCCTAGGCCGGTGAAGGCATCGCACATCTGCGCGACGTGAACCGCATTCGCATCGGCCGACGGCAGCGTCGAGGCCGACAAATAGACGAGGCGACGGCCCATCCGGTCTACTGCGACGGCGGCTGCCGCCAGAGCTGCAGATACTGTTCGAGCGCGCGTTCCAGCGAGAACTCTGAGGCGCGTGCGCGACGTCCCTCGTGATCGGTCGACGGGTTGCGCAAGGCCTCCACCATTGCGTTAGCCAGCGCAGAGACGTCGCCAACCGGGACCAGCGCGCCCCAGCGGCCGTTTTCGAGGATCTCGTCCGGTCCGCTCGGGCAGTTGGTGGACACAACGGGCAGGCCAATCGCCAGCGCCTCAATCAACACCGCAGGCAGTCCTTCTCGGCGCGAGGACAGCACGAACAGATCGGCGCGCGCCATCCACGGGGCGAGCGAGCCGACGCGCCCGGGCAGCTGAACCACCTCCTGCAACCCCAGTTGCTCGATGAGCTGGTGCAGGTTAGCCCGTTCCTTGCCTTCGCCGAGGATCAGCAGGCGCGCATTGACCGACTTGCGCAGCCGCGCGAATGCATGCAGCAGGTCATCGAAGGCCTTCACATGGTGGAGCCGTCCTGCAGCGATGATGACCAAGCGATCCTTCTGAGCCAACCACGGGTGGTCGATCGGGCTGTCGGCCGCGGCGAGGAAGCCCGCGCGAAACGCCGGGTTGTAGATCGTGTGCAAGCGCGATGGCAGCACGCCAAAGTTATCACGCAAATCTGCTGCCAAACCCTGGCTGACCGTCACAACCGCGTCGGCGTGATTGAAGTGCTCTCGCACGCCGCGCACCACGCGAGCGTACTTGGACTCTGACAGCCAAGCCTCATCGGCACTCAAATTCTCACGCTGGGTCAGCATCACATGGGCATTGGCGCCGCAGCGGCGCTTCAGCTTCGCAGCGCCAAGGTTGTAGTGGTTCAGAGCAGCAACAATGCGCACACCCGGATGCTCACGCACATAACGATCAAGCCGCCACCGTGCCAGCAACAGGCGGCCCAGCACCACCCTGCCAACTCGCGCATCGAGCAGCGGCTCATCGATGAACTTCGAGGCCGGTGCCTCGCAGAGCACATCGACCGTGATGCCGCGCTCAACCAGCGCATTGGCCATCGTCAGAACCCACTGCCGAACGCCACCGCTCGATCGCTTCGGCCAACCCATCAGATTGCAATAGAAAGCAACGCGCAAAGCAGAATCGGGAGTGAAATTCACAGTGAATTAAAGGGCGGTAGGTAAAAAGAGGGCACAGTGCCGATCTCAGCATGGCCCGACGATACCAAACGACATTTTTTGCAGCACCGAGCCGTATGAGAGTTGTCTTCCCCTACTTCGCGCAATTGCACCAGGTTCCCCACTCACTGCCGATCGCCGCCGAGATGGCGTTGCGACATCCCGATGTCGAGGTTCACGTTGCGACGGCCTCTTTAGCTCACCGTGAGTTCATCGACGGCATGCTCCATGAGCATGCGGCCAACGCACCGCTGCACATAGATGCGTTGTTACGGCCGTGGCAGTGGCCCTGGCCTTTGCAAGACTGGCTCGGCGTGAAGAAGCGAACGATGATCAAGAATCGCGATTATTTGCGGTCGTTCGATGCCATCGTCGTGCCAGAGCGCACTTCATTGTTCATGCGACAACTTGGGCTCGGCAACACCCGTTTGATCTGGACGCGCCACGGCGCAGGCGATCGTGCAGTCGGATTTGCGGACGACATCGACCAGTTTGATTTCGTGCTTTTGGCTGGTCGAAAAATAGAGCAGCGATTGTTAGATAAGGGACTAATCCGCCCAGGAAAATATTTGAGCGGCGTTTATCCAAAATTTGATTGGCTGCACAACGAGCGCGCCCAAAAAAAACTCTTTAACAACAACCTCCCCACCGTTTTATATAATCCTCACTTCAATGAATCTCTGTCTTCGTGGGAAAAATTCGGATTAAAAATACTAGATATATTTGCAAAAAACGATCGCTATAACTTAATTTTCGCGCCCCATGTCCGACTGTTCGACCCGCCAACCAAAAAAAAATACCAACTATTCGAAACCTACCACGGCCTGTCACACATTCATATAGACCTCGGAAGCGTACGGAGCATCGATATGACTTACGTCCAGCAAGCTGACCTGTATCTTGGTGATGTCAGTAGTCAAGTCGCCGAGTTCGTGATTCGTCCACGGCCGTGCATTTTCCTCAATGCCCAGGGAGCGAATTGGCGAGGAAATCAGGACTATGAATTTTGGAACATGGGACCCGTGGTCGATGGGCTCGATGGTTTCTACGAAAAAATTACGTCGACTTATTCCGACCATTCAGCATATGTCGAGGCACAGCGGCATTATTTGAAAGAGACATTCGGCATCACTCCCGGCGAGTCATCGGCAGCGCGAGGCGCCGATGCAATCGTGAAGTATCTCCGCGATTCTTGTCGTTCCGAGTGAAGTGCTCGGCAGTCCATCCACTAGTCCACTAGATCAGCTCTCAGCGGCGACAGATCTAGATCATCCGTTTCTCTCGCCAGCCTCAGCGCAACACATTCAACTTGCGCAAGCGTCTGTAAAGCCCCGGCACCGCCAGCAGCGGGTGACGTCGCTGCCAATCGGTGATCTCCAAACGCACGCCTGAATGGCGCTCGACTTTCCACATGGCGTAGTCCATCGCACCATCGAAGGTGAACACGGCCTTCAGCAACCGCGCGATGTTCAATGGCTTGCCCAGGCGTCGCCGCACAGCCCAACGTCGCGCAGCAGTGTCACGTGAAGAGGCTGTCAGATGAGGCGTCAACTGCCCGTCTGCAGTCGTCTCGAAGCCGATCCCCGCTGCGCGCCATGCCTCGGGCAACAGGCGTGCATATCGGTCGGCGTCCCGTGCCACCAGGTCGTCGCCACGGGCACTTTTCTCCACGCGCAACTCGGCCGCATAGGTGTGGGCGAACAGCGTCCTCCAGAACATCAGCGCATTGCCGTGTGCGGGGCCCAGCTCGGCAGCCCATCTTGCGGCGGTGACCACCGCCTGCCGCACCACATCGGTCGCCGCATCCCGATCGGCCTCGCTGCGCGCCCAGGCGCAGCAGCTGGGTTGCGAGAAGCGCGCCCACAGCGTGGTGTCGAGCGCGGCAGGCGACACGCCTTGCCGGAACTGCGCCGTGCTGAGCAGCGCGTACTTCGCACGCAGGGCATGCCCATCCACCTTGGCCTCGATGTAGCCGACATTCGGTGGCAGCAGCCGATTCGCCAGCGCAGCCAGCCGTGGTCCTGGCCACGCACTCACACGATCGAGCAAGACATAGAAGTCGAGGACGCCATCCAGCCGCGCATCGCGCAGGTTGGACCCGTAGAACAGCACCGCTGCCGCCGCTCCGTTGGCGCGCTGGGCCAGCTGTGCAGCCAGCTGAGTGACAACGGGTGGCAACTCGCGCCGCAGTTCCTCAGCCAGGAGGTCACGCAGCGGCGCTTCGCTCACATCGACAACCAAGATCGCAGCGGCCCACGGCGCCGCGCAAAGGCTGCCTGCACGATGCGCAGCGCATGGATGACCAGGCAGATGGCCGTCCACCACGCGACCACGACAATGCCGATGTCAGGGCGCCCGGCCAGCAGTGACACGCTCAGGATCAGCAGGTTCGGATTGCGTCGGGCGGTGTACAGGCGCAGCCAGCTGTCGAAACGCTGCCAGACGTGCATGTCCATCTTGAAGCAGGCCATGAAGATGCCTTCCTCGATGCGCTGCAGCACGTAGCCACCGACGATCACCGTCAGCACCAAGCTGGTCTGCGTGAGGCTGAACCCTGCGGCTGGCAGGCCCACGATCCATGCCCACCACCAGAACGGCGGGTGAATCAGGTCGATCGAGTGATCGAACACATTGCCCCAGCGGGTCGAGGTCAAGGTCACCCGGGCGAGTTTGCCGTCGACGGTGTCAAGAAAGGTCATGACCCAGGCCGCCAACAGACCCCAGCCGTAGTGACCGGTCCAGAACAACCCCATGGCCACAAAGACCAGCAACAGGCTGGCCGAGGTGACCTGGTTCGGCGAGACGCCATTGTTGGCGCACCACCGCGTCACCGCCCGCGCAGGCGCGGGCCAGACGTGCAGCGTGACCACATCGGTGACGCCCTTGTACGAGCCCGCGAAGATGCGCTTTTCGATGGCGGGCAGCTCGGCTGCCGTCAGTGGCATCAGGTACGGTGGTTCGCGCTTGCGCAGCACGTCGTTGTATCCGTCGGCCAATTGCGCCGGCGTCACAAGACGCACGCCGGATGGCGCGCGCCGCTCGGCCAGCAGCGCTGAAGCCTCGGTCGCCGACGGCAACGCAGCCGACAGGCTCATGGCAATGACACTTCCGTCGGGCGCGGTCAGCGCCAGGTCTTCATCGGCTGCGACCAGGCTGCGCACGAACGCGTCGTCGTAGACCCAATCGGCGCGCAATAGCACCAGCCGATTCGCATCGCGCACATCCGCGGTGGCTTGCGCACGTGCAAGTTGCCGCTGCAGCCGCTGGGTCGAGGTCAGGCCCCACAGGTGAAGCGGCGATTCACCGACGACGATGCCGGCAATCCGGCGCTCTGGCGTTGGCGCGGCGCTCAAGAGACGAGCCCAGTGCCCAGCGGCGAAAATTCTTTTGGCATCATCGGAGGGTGAATTCCCAAGGCGTGGACATCGAGACAACGAGTCAACTCAACAGCCGCGCATTATCGATGAGCGACTTGACGCTCGCGCACATCTCCGACCTGCACCTGCCCTTCGAGCCGCATCTCACTTGGCGCCAACGTTTCTCGAAGCGACAGCTCAGCGTCTGGTCCTGGCAAAAGCGCCACGCGGTGCAAAGCAGTGAAGTGCTCACCGCGCTCGCGCAGGACCTGCGCGAGCACGCGGTGCATCAGGTGCTGGTCACGGGCGACATCACCAACTTCTCGCTGCCGGGCGAGTTTCGGCAAGCCTCCGAGTGGCTGGCGGCGCTGGCGCCTGCCGATCGCATCAGCCTGGTCCCCGGCAACCACGACGCGCTGGTGCCTGTGCCCGCCGCTGAAGGCCTCGGGCTGTGGGACCGCTGGACACGGCTGCGCGAGGGCTGGCCATTCGTGCACCGCGTGGGCGAGGTGTCGCTGATCGGCCTGAACTCGGCGCTGCCGACCGCGCCACTGCTGGCGCGCGGCCGTCTGGGTCTCGATCAACTTGCGCGCCTCGACCGGGTACTTCGTGCCGAAGCTGACGCCGCACAGGTGCGCATCGTGATGCTGCACCATCCGGCAGCGGCAGGGGCCATCGGCTGGCGCAAGGCACTGGCTGATGGCGACGACTTGCGCGCGGTGCTCCGGCGTACCGGGGCTGAGCTGGTCTTGCACGGACACGCTCGAAACGCGCGGCTGGACACCATCGCGGGGCCGAGCGGGTCGATTCCCTGCCTGTGCGTGCCGTCGTCCACGGCGCTGCCCAATCCTCAGGATGAGGGCGCACGCTGGCATCGGCTGCGACTGGTCGGCGGTGCTGGCGAGCGCAGCATCGAAGTCACGGTGCGGCGATGGTCGGTCTCGGCCCAAGCATTCAAGACAGACAGCGTTCACGAGCTGCGGCTGCCGCAAATGCGCCCCGGGCCTGCAAGCGATAATCGACGCGTCTGAGAAATGAGCTGAATCGACCATGGCTGATGCTGCACCCAAGACGGCCACCGAGATCAAGTTCGGTGACCCGGCCTCACGAGTCGCTCAGACGGATCACTGGACGGTCCTGTTGCGCCCGAAGCAGCCCGCGCTGGGCTCGCTGGTGCTGATCTGCCGCGAGCCCGTGCGCGCGTTTGCTGAGGTGAGTCCTCAGGCCTATGCCGAGATGCGTGATGTGGTGCGCCGCATCGAGGGCACGCTGCGCGATGTCGTGCGATACGAGCGGATCAACTACCTGATGCTGATGATGGTCGACCCGGACGTGCACTTTCACGTGATCCCGCGCTACGAAGGCTCGCGCCGGTTCGGCGGCACCGACTTCCCAGACGCGGGCTGGCCCGGCCCACCGATGCTCGACGCTGCGGTGGCACCCGATGCCGCCACGAGCGACGCCCTGCTGGCGCAGTTGCGCGCCGCCTGGGTGCAGCAGACAGGCTGAGACTTTGCGCCCCTGGTTTGCTTTCGACCGACTCGACCGCTACGCGCTGCGCCTGATCGCCGGTCCGCTGGCGCTGGCGCTGTTGGCCCTGCTTCTGGCGCAGCTCCTTGAACGGCTGCTGCGGTTGTTTGACCTGGCAGCGTCTGCCGGTGCACAGCCCGCGATCGTGCTGGTGATGGCGGCCACGCTGGTGCCGCACTACCTGGGCCTGGCGTTGCCCATGGCGTTCACGGCCGCGATCTTCATGGCCGCCGCCCGCATGTGCGATGACAACGAGCTCGACGTGATGTTGGTGACGGGCCGCTCGATCGCCCGCGTCACCGCCCCGTATTTCGTACTGGCTGTGTTGCTGGCGATGTTCAGCCTGTATCTCTACGGCCAAGTACAGCCGCTGGCACGCTACGGCTACAACGTGGTGGTGAATCGGGTGCTGCAGACCGGCTGGGATTCGCGGGTCGAAGAGAACCGGTTTGTCGACATCGGCCAGGGGGTCACCTTCACCGCCGACGAGATCGACAGCGACGGCCGGAGCCTGCGCGGAGTCTTCATGGAGCAGCGTGATGCCGACGGCGAAGACATCCTGACGGCCGCGCGCGGCCGGCTGGTGCCTACGCCCGAGGGACTGCGAATGCGCTTCGAGGACGGATTGGTCCTGCGGATCAACGAAACCGCCAAGGACGACGGTTCGGCCATGTCGCTGTCCCGTTTCGTGCATGGCGCCACCGATCGGGATTTCTCACCCAAGGCTGAGCCGCTCGCCGAGCGAGGCGGGTCGGTACGCGAACTGACACTGGCCGAGCTGTGGCACACCATGCACCAGAACGGCTACCAGACCAAGCCTGCAGCGGAGTTTCACAGCCGGGTGGCGCGGGCGTGCGTCTTCCCGCTTCTGCCCCTGTTGGCATTGCCGCTGGGCATGGCGTCCAAGCGGGGACGCCGCACGCCCGGAGTGGTGTTCGCCACGGTGGCCTTGCTGAGCCTCGATCACGCGCTCCAGCTGGGCGCCAGCCTCGGTCAAACCGGTCGTCTGCCACCGGCTGCAGCGGTGTGGACGCCGTATGTCGTGTTCGCTCTGCTGAGTGTCTGGATATTCCGGAGCAGCCTGGCGTGGCCAGGAGACAACCCGGTGCTGCGGGCGGTGATGGCGATCGAAGCGCTGATCGACCGCACCCGAACCCGGGCTCGCCGCCGCGCCCCCGGGACCCCATGAACACGAGACCATCGCGCGCCATCGTGGCCAAGGACGATCAATGATCGGCACGATGCAGGCGTACCTGTGCCGACGTGTCGGGATGCAGATCCTGGCGCTGCTGGCGGTGTTGACGGCCATGATGCAGTTGCTTGAACTGCTCGACGTGACCACCGACATCTTCGAACGCGGGCAGGGCTTCGCAGGCCTGCTCTACTACGCCATGCTGCGTTTGCCGGCGGAGCTGGGACTGGCGCTGCCCCTGGCTGTGCTGCTGGGAACAATGACATCGCTGAATGCGATGGCACGCACGCTCGAGATCTCGGCCATGCGCGCCTGCGGTGTCAGCTTCACGCGCATGCTGGGCTATCTGCTGCCGGTGTTGCTGGTCTTCACCGTGTTGCAGGTGGCCTTGGTGCAACTGGTGCTGCCGCGCGCGGAGATCGCCTTGAAACAGTGGTGGAACGCGAGCGCGCCCGCCGAAGAAGACAAGAAGCCGCTGTGGGCGCACACACGAGGCGGCCTGGTGTCGATCGACAGCATCAGCCCGGACGGGCTGCAGTTGAAAGGCATACGCGTCTACGCCAGCGAGGCGGGGCTGCTGACCTCACGGCTGAGAGCGGCCCGCGCGCAGTGGGATGGCCAAGCCTGGCAGTTGGAGGACGTGATCGAACTGCGCGTCGAGCCAACGGGTGTGCGGCGCATCCATGACGACACCCTGGTCTGGCAGACCAATCTCCAACCGGAGGAGGTGCTGCGCTTGGGGGTGGCTCGGCCCTACTTATCCACTATCATGCTGGCCGATGTGATCGTCGGTTCGCGCGTGGGGTCACAGCCTCTGAGCTATTACCAGACCGCTTTGTATCGATCGTTCGCAGCGCCGCTTGTGGTGTTCATCATGCTGCTGCTGGCCCTGCCGACGGCCGCCACGCTCACTCGGGGTGGCGGTGGTGGCGGCGCGATGTTGATCGCCCTGGCACTGGGTTTGGGCTTCCTGCTCTTTGATGGCATCGTCGCCTCGTTGGGGTCGAGCGGCCAGCTCCCGCCACTGATCACCGCGCTGGCGGCTCCTTTGTTGTTCATCTCAATCGGACTGTGGCGCCTGCGGGCGTGCGAGCGCCCATGAGACTCTGGATCGACACCGCCAGCACCGCAGAGGCCGAAGCGCTGTTTGGTCTGCCCCCGCTAGAACGCTTGCGGCGCAGTGTCGGCAAGCACATCGCTTCGCGAACTGTCTGGTTATCTGGTCGTCAGCTGTCACCATCGGCATGGCCGGATGCCACGATCGACGCCGATGCGACGGCCCTTGGTAGCCGCCTGCGCCGAGCATTGTCCGATGGGCCACTCGTGGCGCTTGACAGTGCCAACGTCATCGATCCGCGGCTGATTGACTTTATGTTGGCCGCTGAAGACGCTCCTTCCTGCCTGGCCGCACGCGGCCAGGGCCAACATCGGGCAGTCGCCCTGTTGCTGCAGCCAGACGTGCTGGATGCCATTCCAGCAAACGCCGAGACGCTGCGCGACGTCGCCGATACGTTGGTCGCTGCAGCGCGCATCGTGCCGCTTGATGAAGCGAAATTTCCGGCCTACATCAACAAGCTGCGGCGCACGTTGCCGTACTGGCTGTATGCCGTGCCGGACGTCGACACGCGTCAACACCTGCAGCGGCAGATGTTCTGGGACAACTACAAGGGTTCGACCGACCTGCTCACCCGCTATGTCTACCCGCCCCTGGTATGGCCACTGGTGCGCCTGTGCGTGTGGTTGCGTGTCCATCCCAACACGGTGACGGTGCTCTCCATCCTGCTGGCGATCGCCGTCGTTCCGCTCTTCATGGCCGGTCATTTCGCTTACGGCTTCCTGTGCGCCTACGCGATGAGCGTGCTCGACAGCGTCGATGGCAAACTGGCGCGATTGACGCTGACCGACTCGAAGATCGGTAACGCGATGGACCACGGAACGGACATCGTGCACCCCCCCTTCTGGTACTTTGCGTTTGCCTGGGGCCTGGGCGCACAGACGACAAGCCATCCGCTGTATGAGGTGGCAATCTGGTTGACCGTGTTCTACATCGCTGATCGGATCGTGCTTGGCATCGCCAAATATCGTCTTGGCTTCGCGCTTCATGCTGCAACGCGACTGGATGCATGGGTGCGCAGTTTCATTGCGCGACGCAACATCACCATGTCCATCATGGCGCTCAGCGTCCTGGTGGGCGAAGGTCCTATGGGCCTCTACATCATCACTGCATGGCAGGGCCTGACCTTTTTCTGGCACGGTGCTCGCACGCTGTGGCTGGGCTTCCTCGCACCCCATAGAGCAAGGCCAGTTGCATGACCCGCCGCATCGAGATCATCGCTGTCAGCACATCGGCCACGCTCGAACGCTTCATCACGCTGCCTGGCCGCTTGTATGCCAGTGACACCGCCTATGTGGCCCCCTTGGTGCTGGAGCGCAGCGAGGCGCTGTCTCCCGCCAAGAACCCGTATTTTCAGCATGCCGAGACGCAGTTCTGGCTGGCGCGCCGAGATGGGCGGGATGTCGGACGCATCAGTGCGCAGATCGACCGATTGGTGACCGACCCTGACGTCGGGCACTTCGGCATGATTGCCGCCGAGGACGATCGCGAAGTGTTCGCCGCCTTGTTCGCCGCAGCCGAAGGCTGGCTTCGTGCGCGCGGCAAGCGGCACATCCTGGGACCGTTCAACCTGTCGATCAACGAAGAGACCGGGCTGCTCGTCGATGGTTTCGACACCCCGCCGGTGATGCTGATGGGCCATGACCCCAGCTACGCCGCGGCACATATCGAGGCACTTGGCTATGTCAAGGCGAAGGACCTCATCGCCTACATGTACGACATGGATCACGAGTTGCCGCGCGCTGCACGTCGCAAGATCGACAGTCGCACGGCGCAAGCGCTGACGGTGCGCCACCTCGACAAGTCCCGCTATCTCGAAGAGTTCGACACCGTCACCTCGATCTTCAACGACGCCTGGTCGCAGAACTGGGGCTTCATCGCCTTCACAGAGGCCGAGATCGCACACATGGCCAAGAGCATGAAGATGCTGATTGACCCGACCTGCGTCGCGATCGTCGAGATGAACGGCGAGGCCGTCGGCTTCGGCATCGCGCTGCCCAACCTGAACGAGCTCATCGCCGATTTCAACGGCCGTCTGCTGCCCTTCAACTGGCTGAAGCTACTCTGGCGGCTGAAGCGCGGGGCGAGCACGGCTCGGGTGCCGTTGATGGGCATCCGGCGCAGCTTCAGCGGGAGCATGGCCGGCGGGTTGGCGCCGTTTCTGGTCATCGATTCACTGCGCAAGGGCTTGCGGGCCAAGGGTGTGCGCCAGGTCGAGCTGTCGTGGATCCTCGAAGACAACCGACCGATGCGGCACGTGATCGAATCGCTGGGCGCCAAGCCTTACAAGACCTACCGCGTGTACGACAAGCTGCTCGCGCCGTGACGCCACTGACTGCGCTGGTGCTGGCCGGCACCCGCACCGGTGGCGACCCACTCGCTGCCCATGCGGGTGTCAGTCACAAGGCCCTGATCGATGTGGGCGGCCGCACGATGATCGAACGAGTGGTGACGGCGATCGCGGCGTTGCCGCAGGTCACACGCATCGTCGTCGCCATCGAGCAACCGGAATTGCTGCGCGACCTCCCCGAACTGCAGCCATCGGTACTCAGCAAGCCTCTGTCGACCATGGACACAGCGGCCGGTCCCAGCGCCACGGTGGCCATGGCGTTGGCAGACCTCGGGGTACCACTGCTGGTCACCACAGCCGACCACGCCTTGCTGCAAACTGCCTGGCTGACCGAGTTTCTGGCGGCCTGCCCCGCCAACGCCGATGTCACCGCCGCACTGGCCGGGCGGGCTGCGGTGGAGGCCGCTGCCCCACACACCCGACGCACCTGGCTGCGATTTGCAGATGGGGACTACTCCGGCTGCAACCTGTTCCTGATGTCGCGGCCGGCCGCTGCAGGGGTGATCGAACTCTGGCGCGAACTGGAGCGACACCGTAAAGAACCGCTGCAGATGATGCAGCGTCTGGGCTGGCTGTTTGCACTGCGGTACCGCTTCGGGCAGCTCTCGCTGTCGGCAGCCACGACTCGCCTGGGTGCATTGGCTGGTGGTGCCCGGCTCGCCATCGTGACCTTGCGAGACGGTCGATCCGCCATCGATGTAGACAAAGCGGCCGACCTGGATCTGGTGCGCGAACTGGTCGACCGCTGACCCGTTCGGGCCACGGCGCTTGCTGACGTGACCACGCCCGCGGTGAGCCCGTCAGGTGGTCGCTGAAACCGCCTGTTTGTGGGCGTGCCAACTCGAGGCCAACTCACGCACTTGCACCAGATCCGCGGGGAAATCGAGCTCGCCCCACGACAGCCCTTCGATCGAGACCACGCGCACATCGGCGCCGGCATTGGCCAGACGATTGATGGCCGACAGGTACCACAGGCCTGGGCCTTCGGGAGTGCGCATCGTGCGCTCAAGCTCGGCAACGAACAAGGCGGCACCCTCGGCTTCAAACCGGAGGAAGCCGATCGATTCGCCATTGACACGATCAGCACTCAGCGCCTTGCCGATTGCACGCAGGCGATCCCCATCGGTCTCGACCTTCATGTCATCCGAGTCGTACGCGGCCTTGCGGTCGATGGTGACGGTGATCGGCGCGCTGGGGGCGGCCAGCAAGCGGCCCGCAATCTCAGGCTCGAACAACGTATCGCCATTGAGGATCATGCACGGCCCGCTCAGCTCGGCACGTGCCATCCAGCAGCTGGCGAGGTTGTCGGCCAGCTTGTAGAACGGGTTGTAAAGCGTGCGCACCCGCAGCTGAGTGAGTGCCAGGCGCTTCAGCTCGGCCTCGACCAGGTCGGGGTAGAAACCCGTGACCACCACGGCCTCGGCAACGCCCATCTGATCCAGCGCGCGCAATTGCCACTCCAGCATGCTGCGCCCCCCTAGATCGATGAGGCACTTGGGCATCTTCTCGGTCAAGGGCAGCAGGCGACTGCCTTGTCCGGCACTCAGGATGATGGCGCGATGGGGTCTGCTCACGTTGCTGACTTTCACAGTACGGTAATCAATGAGTGAGCTTACCGTACGGAGACAGTGCCCGTCGTTGAGGTGTGGCGCTCCAACGCCGAGTGGGCCACCCGGTGAAAAGAAAGATCGCGGGGGAGTTCCGCCAACGCCAGGTGGGCGACATGCTGCCGGCCCACCGGCACGGCGATGGTGTACCAGTGGCGCCCCTCGTAAGCGGCGAAGCGCTCACTGGGTGTCGTATCGACACGTGCGACCTCGCGCAATCCCTGCTCACTGGCGGCCTTGACCACCGCTTCCTTGCGAGTCCACACCCCATAGAAGCGCCTTGAGCTGCGCCCAGCCCAGGCCCGCTCGGCCGCGCTCAAGTACAAGTGAAAGTCTTCAGCCCGCAGCTTGTCCACCGCCTCGACATCCACCCCAACCGCGCCTTGCGTAGAGATTGCGCAGACGATGCGCCCTGCGCTGTGGGACAGACTGAAATCGACCGGCAGTTTCAGCGTCGGCTTACCTCGCGGCGAATAGCGCAAGGTGGCCAGCACGTCGTCCGCAAAGCCGAGCCTGCGCAGCCCATGGGCCAACAGGCGGCTGCCAATCAGGGAGCGATGGCGTGCTGTCGTATCGGGCCAGTCGCCGATCTCGGTGCGTCGCGGGAGCGGCAGATCCTGCAGCCACTGCGCCTCCAGACGGGCCGATAACGCGAACTCTGAGGTGATCAGCACCGACACAGTCATCGCTGGGGCGCCTGTCGTGTGCGTGACACAATTTGAGGGTCGAAACAGAAAAAGATTATGGTTCAGGAAGTGCTGGCCCCCGGCCCATCGCAGCGCCACGACCTTGACGCCAACGACGAAAGCGCAAGCCTGCTGCTGGACCTGTCGCAGCGTTACGGCGACACCTTTCGTTTTGCCTCGCAAAGCCGCAGCAATGACAGCCTGGTGATTCTGAACGCCGACGACATCCGTCGGGTCTTGCAGACGAACCGCGCCAACTACGTCAAGGGCATCGGCATCGAGCGCGTGCGCGTACTGCTCGGCAACGGGCTGATGGCCAGCGAAGGCGAGCTGTGGTCGCGGCAGCGGCGCCTGGTGCAACCCGCTTTCCACAGCCAGGTGATCCGCAGTTTCTCGGCACTGATGCACCGCGCCAACCTCGACCTGATTGAACGCTGGAGTGGCCACGCAGCGCGTGGCGAAGCCGTGAATCTGACGCACGACCTCAGCGAGCTGGCGCTCAACATCGTGCTGCGCGCCTTGTTCGGCAACGACCTTGATCGCCTGATCGACGCCAAGGGTTCCAACCCCTTCGATCTGCTGACCAGTGAGACCCGGCGAGACCTGCCCTTCGCTGCGAAATTCCGTGCCCTGACCCACCACGTGCTGAACATGATCGCGGCCCGGCGCCATGAACAGCGCATCGAGATGGATCTGCTGTCGACCTTGATGGAGGTGCGCGACCGCGACACGGGCGAAGCCATGCCCGACCGCGCGCTCCTGGACGAGTTGATGACGCTGATCGTGGCCGGCCACGAGACCACCGCCAGCGCACTCAACTGGACCTGGTACCTGCTGTCGCAAAACGCTGAGGTCGAGTCCCGACTGCACGCAGCCATTGCAGCCCCCACACCGACTTCGGCGCTGGGTGAGGAGTCTTCAGCTGCCCATCCCTACGTCGAGCAGGTGCTACAGGAAGCCTTGCGCCTGTATCCGCCGGGTTGGCTGTTCACCCGCCGCGCATTGGGCGACGATGTGCTGGGCGGCTTCCACGTGCCGGCAGGTACCGACGTCTTCATTTGCCCCTACATGCTGCACCGCCAGACCGCGCACTGGGATCAGCCTGAGGTGTTCGATCCGTTGCGCTTCGAGCCGGCTGCGGTCGATGCGCGCCATCGCTTTGCCTACCTGCCGTTCTCGGCGGGCCCGCGTTACTGCATCGGCGCCACGTTCGCGATGGCTGAAATGACGATGCACCTCGAGATGGTGGCCGATCGCTTCCGCTTGGAATACACCGGTACTGCGCCACCCGAAGCAGAATTTCAGGTCAACCTGCGCTCGCGCCAAGACCTCCACATGCGTCCTGTGGCGCGCTGAAAACGAATTCCATGCTGCCCTTGAAGACCCTCAACGAGATCCTGCCCGCCGATGTGCGTGAGGATCGACACATCACCTTCATCGAAGGCGAGAACGAGCAGCGCACGATGAGCTTTCGGCGTCTGCGTCAGCGCGCCACCGGGGCCTTGGGCGCGCTCCAGCGCCAAGGACTCAAGCGCGGCGACACGCTGATTCTGTTCATCGCCGACAACGAACGCTTCGTGGAGATGTTCTGGGCCTGTGTGCTCGGTGGCATCGTGGCAGTGCCGTTGGCACCGGGCGCCGCCGACGAACACTGGCGCAAGCTGCTGCGGGTGTTCGCTCAGCTCGATCAGTCGCTGGTCTGCATCGACGGCCCGAGCCTCGAACGCTTCGAAGCTTTCATCTCCGCACACCACCTTGAGACCGAGGGGCGGCAACTGCGTGCGCGCACAGCGGTCGTTGGCGCTCTCGACATCGCCGGCGAGCCGGGCGTGACAGTGCAAGTCGATCCGGGCGACCTCGCTTTCATTCAGTATTCATCAGGCTCGACCGGTGACCCGAAGGGCGTGATGCTCACGCATCGCAACCTCACTGCCAACATTGCATCGATCATCGAAGGCGCGGCGTTCACCGACCAGGACTCGGTGATGAGCTGGATGCCCTTGTCGCACGACATGGGGCTGATCGGCTTCCACCTGACCCAGTTGGCCAGTGGCATCAACCACGCGATCATGCGCACCGAGCTGTTTGCTCGCCGTCCATTGCTGTGGCTGGACCTGGCCAGCCAGCGCCGCTGCACCGTGCTGTGTTCACCGAACTTCGGATTCCAGCACTACCTGCGTCAGTACGCGCACAAGTCGCCGCAGGGCCTGGACCTGTCTGCCGTCCGGTTGATCTTCAACGGGGCCGAACCCATCTCAGCCGAAGTCTGCCGTCGCTTCATGCGCACGATGGCACCGCACGGACTGAGGCCCGGCGCCATGTTCGCCGTGTATGGCTTGGCCGAAGCCAGCCTCGCCGTCAGCTTCGCCCTGCGCGGAACCCCACTGGAAACCGTCGTTGTCGACCCGACGCGTCTGCGTGTGGGAGAACCCGTGCGTCACGAGGCGCTGAACGGCGGCCGGGTGTCCGAGTTGGTCAAGCTCGGGCTGCCGCTGACCGGAGTGGAGTTGCGCATCGTTGACGATGCCGGCAACACCCTCGGCGAGCGCACGCTGGGACAGTTGCTGATCCGCGGCGACAACGTCACGGCCGGCTACTACCGCGATCCGGCACGGTCGGCAGAAATCATCTCGGCCGACGGCTGGCTGGCCACCGGTGATCTGGGCTTCATCTGGGACGGACAGCTCGTCATTGCGGGGCGGGCCAAGGATCTGGTCATCATCAACGGCCAGAACCACTATCCGCACGATCTCGAGCGCATTGCGGCCGAGGTGGCCGACATCGAAGCCAACCGCGTCGCAGCCGCAGGCGTTCGCGGCCCGGTGGCTGACACCGAGGAACTGGCGTTTTTCGTGATCCATCGTGCCGGCATGGCCGAGTTCTTGCCTAAAGTGATCGAGCTGCGACGCAAGATACTGCAGCAGACCGGCGTCGAGGTAGCACACGTGGTGCCGGTCAAGCAGATCCCGAAGACCAGCAGCGGCAAACTGCAACGCTACGCGCTGGCCGAAGCGTTCGAGCGCGGTGAGTTCAACGCTTCACTGTCCGAAATCGAGTTGCTGCTGGCGGAAAGAATTGCGGCCGATCAGCGCACGGGAACACCGACTGCGCAGCGACTGCAGGAGATCTGTGCCGGTTTCGTCGTCGGACGTGAGCTGACTCCACAGACCAATTTGCTTGAAATTGACCTTAACTCGCTGACTTTGGCTCGCATCCACGAGGCGATTGAGCGCGAGTTTCCGCAGCGCGTGCAGGTGACCGACCTGTTCGACTACCCCACACTGGCACAGTTGGCTGACTTTCTGGACACCACTGCAGCTTGAAACCACGCCAATCGGTCAAAATAGAATGTTGCAGTCAACTGCAGCGTGGCCTGAATTGGCGTTTTCCGCAACATGTTGTGCCAACCATGACAGTTTGATTGCATCGCAGACGCGCTCAAATTACATTTCCAGCGGCTGAACGCTTGCAGTACGAAAGGGTGAGGGTTGAAAGATTACTTGCGAGGCCAGCATGGCCGTCAGGGGTGTTTCCAGTGAATGCTGCGGCACCTTTCCACGCCAGTGTGACCCCAACCGCGAGCGGCATCGAACTGCGCAGCGCGGACTTTCCGACCCTTGCTGCGGCACTGGACTACGCAGCGGGTGGCGACTCAGGCTTCAACTACTACGATGGCCGCGGTGCGTTGATCGCCACGCTGCCCTACAAGGAACTCCGAGCGCAAGCTCTCGAAATGGCACGCCGCTTGGCGCCTCTGGGCCGAGGCGCTCGCCTTGCGCTCGTCGCCCACACCCACCCCGACTTTGCGGTCATGTTTTACGCGTGCCAGTACGCGGGGTTGGTGCCTGTGCCACTGCCCGCGGCGGTGCATCTTGGTGGGCGGGAAGCTTACATCCGCCACCTGCGTCAGTTGGTGCGGGACTGCCGAGCCGTGGCAGCGTTTGCACCTCCGGAGTTTGTTGGCTTCCTGCGCGAGGCCAGCGAAGGTTTGTCGCTGACGCTGGTCGGAACAGCGCAAGATTTCTCAGCCCTGCCAGCACTGGACACGACACCACGGCCGCCAGAGCCCAGTGAACTGGCCTACCTGCAGTACACCTCAGGGAGCACCCGCTTCCCCCGCGGCACGATGATCACCCAGTCGGCGGTCATGGCCAACCTGAGCGCGATCTTCAATCACGGCTTCCAGTTGACATCGGCAGATCGCTTTTGCTCTTGGTTGCCCTACTACCACGACATGGGTCTGGTCGGCATCGTGCTCGGCTGCGTCGCCACCCAGCGCTCGGTCGATTACCTTCCTACGCGAGATTTCGCGATGCGGCCGCGGCTGTGGCTGAAGCTGATGTCGCTGAACCGTTGCACGATCTCGTTCAGCCCGCCGTTTGGGTACACCTTGTGCGCACGGCGCTTGCGGCCCTCTGACACTGAGGCGCTGGATCTGTCGGCATGGCGAGTGGCCGGCGTCGGCGCTGAGATGATTCATCCCGAAACCCTGCACGAGTTTGCCGCGGTGCTGGCCTCTGCGGGCTTCAATGAAAAGTCTTTTCTGCCGTGCTACGGGATGGCCGAATGCTCGCTGGCAGTCAGCTTTGCGCCGCTTGAAGTCGGCGCCCACAGTGATGTGGTGGATATCGATCGGCTCGCGCATCACGGCGAGGCCATTCCGGTGGGTCCCGGTGAAACGGGCATCAAGGGCAAGGCCTTCATCAATTGCGGCAAGCCGCTACCAGGCTACGAGATGGAGATTCGCGATGAGCGCGGCCGGCCGCTGCCGGAACGTCGTTGCGGCCGCATCCACCTGCGCGGCGCCAGTTTGATGTCGGGCTACTTCGGCAACGCCGACGCATCGCGCGAAGTGCTCTCTGCCGATGGCTGGCTGGACACTGGTGACATCGGCTACCAGGCCGATGGTTCGCTGTACATCACGGGTCGAGCCAAGGACCTGATGATCATCAAGGGCCGCAACATCTGGCCACAGGATCTGGAGCACCTCGCCGAGCAGGAGCCAGAAGTTCGGCCCACCGACGCGTCCGCGTTTTCGATCACTGACGACGAAGGCGGTGAATCAGCCGTGCTGGTCGTGCAGTGCCGGGAAGCCGATCCGCGCAAACTGGCCAGCTTGGCCGAACGGATTCAGCAGGCCATTCATGCCGAGTTCGGCATTCACTGCGTGATTGAATTGGTGCCTCCGCACACCTTGCCTCGGACGTCGTCGGGCAAGCTGTCACGCAGCACGGCCCGCAAGGAGTTCATCGAACGGCGTGGCGCCGAGGAGCCATCCGAGTCTCGTGGGCGATTCGTCGGTCATCCCAAGCGCGTGCCGGCCGAAATCGAGAGCGCGGCGTCGTGAGCTTGTTGTCCAGCCCTGCCGTGGAACCCTCCTCCTTGAGCGAAGCAACGGCATCCGTCGAATCGACCATTCGTGAAGCTCTGAGTGTGATCCGCCCCGGCGCGGCCCGCATTCGAGGCGACGCAGACCTGGCTCAGGAAGCCGACCTCGATTCCGCTGAAGTCATGGATCTGGTCATGGAAATCGAAGACCGCCTCGACCTGTCGATCCCGGTGGAAACCATGGCACAGGCGCGCACCATCGATGAGCTCTGTGCTGGCATCGTCCAACTCAAGCATGGGGCTGTGTGAGCCTGCTCGATAAATTCGCTGTCCAGCGCGGCCTGGCGGCCAGTCTGGCCGAAAACAGCCGTGTGGCTCCGATCGCCACGCCGATGGACGAGGTGCACTCGGCCACCTCCGCCACGATCAATGGTCGTCGCGTGATCCTTGCTGGCACCAACAATTACCTCGGCCTGACCTACGACGCCGACTGTCGCGCGGCAGCGATCTCGGCCATCGAATCCCTGGGGACGGGCACCACCGGCTCGCGCATGGCCAGCGGCAACTATGCCGGCCACCGGGCACTGGAGCATTCGCTCGCAAGCGCATTCGGCTGGCCCGCTGCCATCGTCTTCTCCACCGGCTACCAAGCCAATCTCGGCACCTTGTCGGCCCTGGCAGGTGAAGGCGATACCCTGCTCGTGGATGCCGACAGCCATGCGAGCATTCACGACGGCTGCCGACTCAGCCATGCGACAACGATCCGTTTTCGCCACAACGATCCAGAGAACCTCGATCGACGGCTGGAGCGCCTGGGCGAGGCAGCCAGCCGCACGCTGATCGTCGTCGAAAGTCTCTACAGCACGCTCGGCGACCGCGCACCCTTGCGCGAGATCGTCGAGATCAAGAAGCGCCACGGAGCCTGGCTGCTGGTTGATGAAGCCCATTCGTTTGGCGTGTTCGGCCCGCGTGGCTTGGGTCTGTGCGAAGCCGAGGATCTGCTGGGCGATGTCGACTTCATTGTCGGCACCTTCTCAAAGAGCCTGGGCGGCGTTGGCGGCTTCTGTCTTGGCCGTCATGCCGAGGTGGAATTCATGCGCATGGTCAGCCGACCGTACATCTTCACCGCGTCACCGCCCCCACCCGTGATCGCCGCAACCCATCAGGCCCTGCGCAAGGTGTTGCAGGGACATGATTTGCGCGCACGTCTGTGGCGCCATGCGGAACGCGTGTACGGTGAATTGAGCAAGATGGGCTACCGACTCGGCACGGCATCTCCGGGCCCGGTGGCCGCGATCGTCTTCGACACGCGCGACGCAGCGCTGGCCTTGTGGCAAAGCTTGCTCGACGCGGGCATCTACACCAACCTGATGATCCCGCCGGCTACACCGTCTGGCCTGAGCCTCGTGCGCATCAGCCTGAGCGCTGCGCAAAGCGACGACGACATCACGCAGATCATTGCCGCGCTCGCGGCGCATGCGCTGCGAGCCCGTCCTCCGCTCGCCGCCTGATCGCTCGTCAACCGCCCAGCCGCGTTTCGACACGCGCTGGCCCGGGCCGACCGGTTTGGGTGCTGGTCCGCAGTTCCCCCTAGGAACCTTCTGTTTGGCTGGAGAATCCAGCCATCAGCACGCCACCTGAAGAAGCGACAGCGTCTTCGCCTGAGCACTTTCCAGCCGGACGCCCACCATGACCTCGCCTTCTGTCGCCAGCACGCATCAAGCCTTTGACAGACTGCGCAGTTACCTTGAGGGCCAGGTCCTGGGTCAGCCCGCGCTGGTCGAGCGCCTGTTGGTGGCGCTACTCGCCGATGGCCACCTGCTGGTGGAGGGCCCACCCGGCCTCGCCAAGACGCGTGCGGTGAAGGCCATGGCTCATGCGGTCGAATGCGATTTTCAGCGGGTGCAGTTCACGCCCGACATGCTGCCGGCCGACCTCACCGGTTCTGACATTTACCGGCCCGAGGAAGGCAGCTTCCGCTTTCAGCGTGGCCCGCTGTTCCACAACCTGATCCTCGCCGACGAGATCAATCGTGCGCCGGCCAAGGTGCAGTCGGCACTGCTTGAAGCGATGGCCGAGCGGCAGATCACCGTGGGCGTGACCACCTATCAACTGCCGCACCTGTTCATGGTGATGGCGACCCAGAACCCGATCGAGCAAGAAGGCACCTACCCCCTGCCCGAAGCCCAGCTTGACCGTTTCATGCTGCACACCCGCGTCGACTACCCCGACCGCGCGACCACCCGATTGATCATGGCGCTGGCCCGTCAGGAAGCGGTGTCTGAGGTCGAGATGCCGCCGCCGCCTCACAAACTGCCACAGGCCGATGTGTTTGCCGCGCGGCACGAGGTGCTGGCGCTGACCCTGGCCGATTCGGTGGCCGACTACATCGCCGCGTTGGTCGATGCGACCCGCCACCCGGCCCCCTACAGCGCGCTGTTGGCTGGCTGGTTGCGTTGGGGCGCGAGCCCGCGGGCCGCCATCGCCATCGAACGCGGCGCACGTGCCCTGGCCTGGCTGGATGGTCGCGATTACGTGAGCCCGGAAGACGTGCAGGCGATCGCCCCCGATGCCCTGCGCCATCGGCTGCTGCTCGACTACAGCGCGCAGGCCGCACGGGTCACCGCGCAGGACTGCGTCGTCGAGCTGCTGCGCACAGTCCCGGCCCCCTGACCCCGGGCCGGTGATGGGACTGCTGCCGGACCTCGACGAACTGGTTGCGCTGCGTGGCGCCGCGCACGGGCTGGAGATGCACCTGCGCCATCCGGCGGCGGCGCAGTTGCAGGGTGGACACCGCAGTGCCCACCGCGGCCGCGGTCTCGAATTCGACGAAGTGCGTGCCTATGCCCAGGGCGACGACGCTCGTACCATCGACTGGCGCGTCACGGCCCGGCGCGGCCGGCCTCACACCAAGCTGTTCCGCGAGGAGCGCGAGCGCGTGGTGTGGCTCCTCGCGGATCTGCATCCTGGCCTGTATTTCGGCAGCCGCCAGCAGCTCAAATCAGCCTTGTTGTTGCGCGCGGCCGCCTGGCTGGCCTGGGTCACCATCAGCGCCGGCGATCGCTTGGGAGCCGTCCTGACCCAAGGCGCTGCGTCGCCGCAGCTGTTGCCGCCACGCTCGCGTGATATCGGCGCGCTGGCCACGCTGCAGGCGCTGGTACAGAGCCAACCCCAGGCGCCGGGCATGCCCGCGGCCGACGGGCTGGCGGTGGCGCTCAGCACCTTGCGACCGCTGCTTCGTTCGGGCAGCACGGTGTTCGTGCTCAGCGACTTCTGCACACTCGACGCGGCCGCTGAAACCGCGCTGTTGACCATCGGCTTGCGCGCCGAATGTCGGTTGCTCTGGCTCACGGATCCGCTGGAGCGTGATGGCCTGCCCGACGGTGCTTTTCGCGTCGGACTGCCTGGCCAAAGCTGGTCGATCGACGGTGCCAGCAGCCGATCCGCCTGGGTGGCCGCCTGGGCCCAACGCGAGCAGCGCCTCGCCGACCTCAGCCGCAACCACCGGCTGCCCTTGCTGCGGCTCGACACCGCTGGCGATCTGGCGCAAGCGCTGCCGCGCTTCATCAGCGAGTCGCGATGAACACCGCCTTGCTGGCGCAGCTGGCCCCCGATCGTGCACCGCCGCCGCTGGGCTGGTGGCCGCTCGCGCCGGGGTGGTGGGGCCTGATGGCCTTGTTGCTGCTGGCCCTCGCGCTGGCCGCGTGGCTGCGCAAGAGAGCGCGGCAGCCCTCGGTCAAACGTTGGCAGCGCGCGGCCCTGCGCGAACTGGCGCAACTGCAGGCGATGTCCACCCAAGCGGGCAGCGTCGATGCCGACCTCGCCCGCGGCGTGCAGCAGTTGCTGCGCCGCTATGCCATGGCCCGATACGGACGCGACGCCGTGGCCACGCTCAGCGGCGACGCCTGGCTGGCCTTCGTCGTGCGCCATGGCGGGCGCGACTGGGCTGGTGAGAGTGGTCAGGCGCTGCTGCGCTGCGCCTACGGCAGCGCAGCCACCTCGACGAGTCAGCCGGCCTCAGCCGCCGATCGTGCGCGCTGGCTCAGTGGCGCTCGCACCTTCATCATGTGCAAGAAGGTGGGCCCGTGATCCACTTCGAATGGCCGTGGATGCTGCTGGCCGCGCCACTGCCGTGGCTGTTCGCGCGCTGGCTGCCTCCGGCTCGACCGCTCGGCGCCGCGTTGTTCCTGCCCTTTGCGGCACAGGTCGGGCCTCGCCTGGCGCCGGCGACACCCCGCGCACCGCGCTGGCGGCTGCTGTTGTTCATGCTGGTCTGGGCGCTGATGTTGCTGGCCGCTGCTCGGCCGCAATGGCTGGGTGAGCCGCAGCCGGTGGAGACGACCGGGCGTCGCCTGCTGCTGGCCGTCGACACCTCGGGCTCGATGGCGGCACAAGACATGGCCGGGCGCATGAGCCGGCTGCAGGTTGTGAAAGCGGTGGCGGGTGACTTCATTCGGCGCCGCCACGGTGACCAGGTCGGGCTGATCATGTTCGGCACCCGGCCCTACCTACAGGCCCCGCTGAGCACCGATCTCGACACCATCGGCCAATTCCTGGAAGAAGCGTCGATCGGCATGGCGGGCCCGGCCACGGCACTGGGCGACGCCATCGGGCTCGCGTTGAAGCGTCTGCAGGCCGAGCGCAACGCAGAGGGCGCCGCACCGGACGCCCAGCGCGAGACGGTGCTGGTGCTGCTGACCGACGGCAGCAGCAATGCGGGCGAGATGCCCCCGCTGCCTGCCGCGCGGCTGGCCGCTGCGCAGCGGCTGCGCATCTACACGATCGGCGTGGGCAGTGAGGAGGACAGCGACCTCGACGAAGACACCTTGAAAGCCATCGCCAACGATACCGGTGGCGCCTACTTTCGCGCGACCGATGCGGCCGCATTGCAGCAGGCCTACGCGCTCATGGACCAGCTCGAACCGGCTGCCGCGCAGGACCGGTGGGTGCGACCCAGCGACGAGTGGTTCGCGTGGCCACTGGCGCTGGCCTTGCTGCTGAGCGTGCCAACGGTGACTCTGCGGGAGCCACGATGGCGCTGATCAGTGAATGGCAAGCCGCACTGGCCCGCTTCCACTTCGAGCGTCCCTGGTGGCTGCTCGCGGTGCCGCTGCTGCTCGCGCTGACCGCCTGGTTGGCGCGGCGCAGTGCGTCGGGTGGTGGCTGGGCCACGCTGGTGGATGCGCCGCTGCTGGACGCGCTGCGCCTGCCCGAGCCCCAAACGGCCAGCCGGGCCTCACCCTGGCCCTGGTTGGCGTTGGCCTGGACGCTGGCAGTGCTGGCACTGGCCGGCCCCACCTGGCAACGCGAGCCCGCCGCTGCGAATTCCATCCCCGATGGCTGGGTGCTGGTGCTCGACCTGTCGCCCTCGATGCTGGCGCCCGATGCTGCGCCGAACCGCGTCAGCCGGGCCCGCTATGCCATCGAAGACGTGCTGCGCGCAGCCCAGGGCGCGCGCATCGGTCTGGTGGTGTTCAGTGCCGAGCCCTACACCGTGACGCCGCTGACCGACGACGTCGCGACGGTGCGTGGTCTGACTGGTCCGCTGTCACCCGACTTGATGCCCAGCAGCGGCAACAAGCTCGGCCCGGCATTGGCGATGGCTCAGCAGCTGCTGGAACGGTCGACGACGCAGGGCGGCCACGTGGTGGTGCTGACCGACGGCTACGCCGATCCGGATCAGGCGAGCGCCGCCGCCGAGTCCTTGCGTGAGCGCAGCACCACGGTCGATGTGCTGGCCATTGGCGGCGCAGGCTCAACAGCCAGTGGCGGATCGAGCCCTTCCGCAAGCCCTGCCCTGCCCCTCCCTGCCGACGGCAACGCAGCGGCAGCGGGCCTCGCAACGGCCGAGCCGGTGGACCGCGCGCTGCTTCAGCAACTGGCCCGCGCAGGCGGAGGCCGCGTCTTCGAGCTCACCGAGATACCCGCGCTGCTGACGCAATTGCAGACGAAGGTCCCTCGCAGCGCCACTGCATTGAGCGACGTGGAAGCAGAGCGCTGGCGCGATGCGGGCGTCTGGCTGCTGCCGCCGTTGCTGCTGCTGGTGGCTGGGCTGGCGCGAAGGGGGTGGTGGTGAAAGCGCGCTGGTGCGTCGCCCTGCTCCTGCTCTGCGCGACCGCAGCGCAGGCGGAGGGCGGCTGGGACTCCCTGTGGCGCACACCCGACCAGCGCGGCGAGGCCGAGCTGCGTGCCGGCCGCGCTGCGATCGCGGCGCAAACTTACATCGACCCTCGCCGCAAGGCCTGGGCGCAGCTGAAAGCCGGCGATGCCCGCGCGGCAGCCAACAGCTATGGCCGCCTCGACGCGCCCGAGGCCCCCTACAACCGCGGCAACGCGCTGGTGCGCGCCGGCGCCCTGCAGCAGGCCCTGCAGGCCTACGATGAAGCGCTGGCCCAGAACCCCAACGACCGCGACGCGCAGCACAACCGCGACCTGGTCGCCAAGGCATTGCAGCCCCAGCAGCAACCTTCTTCACAGCAGGGGCGGACGGCATCGAACACCGCCGGCGGCGCCGGTGCCCAGCCCACACCCCAACCGGCGTCGGGCCCGCTCGGCCAGGCGCCACAGGGCTCACCCATGCCCGATGCCGCCGGGGGTCAAGCAGCGCCGCAGCCCCAACCGGGCCAGGCCAGCGGCCCGGGTCAGGCCGCGCCGAATGGCGGCGTCGGGACCAATCCCAATGCGCTAGGCGGCGCCGAGGGCAAAGAAACGGGCGCAGACGGCCGCATCGACCCCGGCAGCCCGGACACCGCCGCACAAGCCGAACGCGATGTGCTGGGTGCGACCCGCTCGCGCTCGGGGCTGCGCACCGATCGCAACACGCCGCCACCGCGCACTGAACAGCAATTGGCAGAAGACCAGTGGCTGCGCCGTCTGCCTGATGATTCCAGTGGCCTGCTGCGGCGCAAGTTCCTCATCCAGCACCTGACCCGCCAGGGAAATGCCCCATGACACACGGATGGCGCCTCGTCCGCAGCCTGCTCGCCAGTGGCCTCCTCATCATGGGCGGCCTGCTGTGCCACCCGGCCTGGGCGGCCTTCACCGCATCGGTCGACCGGACCCAGCTCGCGGCGGGCGAATCGGTGCAGTTGACGCTGCAAAGCGATCGCCGCGGTGACAGCGATCCTGACCTCGCGCCGCTGGAGAAGAACTTCGAGATTCTCAGCCGCAGCACCAGCAAGAGCCTGCAGATCCTCAACGGCAGCATGTCTTCGCAGCGCCAGGTCAAGCTGGCGCTGGCGCCGCGTCGCAGCGGCCTGGTCGAGGTGCCTCGGCTGACCTGGGACGGTGAGTCTTCCGCTGCCATCGACCTGAACATCGCCGCCAACGGCGCCGGAGCCGGCGGCACCGGTGCATCAGGCGCGGCCACGAAGGCGGCTGCCAATTCAGCTGCGCACGTGTTCCTGACCACCAGCCTGGACTCGTTGCAGCCGTACGTGCAGTCCGCGGTGAGCCTGAAGGTGCAGCTGTACAGCGACAAGAAGCTGTTCCAGGCCTCGCTCGATCTGCCAGGCACGGCCGACCTGCTGGTGCGGCGGCTCGGCGAGGATGTGACCACCCAGGAAACCCGCAACGGCCGCACGTATCAGGTGATCACACGCCACTACCTGCTGGTGCCGCAGCGCAGCGGCGAGCTCCAGCTCGATGGGCCGGTGCTCAACGCGCAGGTCGCCGACGTCAACAGCCGAGTCGATCCGTTCCTCGCGCGGTTGTTCGGCCAGTTGCAGATCGAAGGGGGGCTTGGCGGCACCCGTCCGCTGCGACTGCGTGGCGACCCGGTGAAGCTCATGGCGCAACCGCGCCCACCGGCCCAGCGCACCGGCGACTGGTTGCCTGCGCAGCAGCTGACCCTCGAAGACGCCTGGCGCCCTGCCGACAGGACGATCGCGGTCGGCGAGCCGCTGACGCGGCGGTTGCGGATCGCGGCAGTGGGTCAGAGTGCCAGCCAACTGCCCGACCTGAGCGCTGCCACGCCGATGCCCCCCGGACTCAAGGCGCATGCAGAAGAAGCGGCGCTGAGCGACCAGCTGCTGGACGGCCATGTCGTCGGCCAGCGCGACCAGGACATCGTGCTGCTGGCCGACCAGCCCGGGCGCTACGAACTGCCCGAGTTGCGTCTGGCGTGGTGGGATGTGGTGAGCAATCAGCGCCGCGAAGCAGTGCTGCCCGCCGTGACGGTGGAGGTGGTGGCGGCGGCCGGTTCGACATCCGCCAGCGCCAGTGCGGGCGGGCCCGTTCCAGGGCAGGCGCTGCCCGGCATCCCGAGCACCGCATCTTCACCCGCGGCCTCGCCCAGCGCGCCGGTCGCCGACGCCGAGCCCGGCATGCCGAACGCATCTGGCAGCGCCACGGTGGACTGGGCCTGGGTCAGCCTGGCCTTCGCGCTGCTGTGGCTGGCCACGCTTGCCGCATGGGCATGGGCACACCATCGCCGCCACCGCGCCACTGACAGCGGCCCGTCAGTGCCTATGCCGCCGGTACCTGTCGCATCCGTCAGCGCGGCTCGCACAGCCTTCCAGCAGGCTTGCCATGCCCACGCCGCCCGTGCGGCGCGCGATGCGCTGATCGGCTGGGGCCGCGCCACCTGGCCGCACGACGCACCGGTCGGCCTGAACGCCCTCGCGCGCCGGCTCGACAACCCCACGCTGACCCCGTTGCTGCGCGAGCTCGACCGTGCCTGCATCGCAGACAGCCACTGGAATGGTGACGCACTGTGCCGCGCGCTGACTGAGCTGCAGAGCCGTGTGATGCCCATGCCCAGCCGTCCACAGCTGCCTGGCCTGTACGACGGCTAGGACCATGCCGCACGGCCTGGATTTGTCATTCTTTGTCCAGCGGTTGCAGCCAGGGGTGCCGATTACGGTGGGAGTTGCGAGCGGTCGGCCTGATCAGTAAAGGACCACCGAGCGAATGCTCTCGCCGCGTTCCATCAGCTCGAAGCCGTGGTTGATGTCTTCGAGCTTGAGCGTGTGCGTGATCAGCGGGTCGATGCTGATCTTGCCTTCCATGTACCAGTCGACGATCTTGGGCACGTCGGTGCGGCCGCGCGCACCGCCGAAGGCGCTGCCTTCCCACTTGCGGCCCGTCACGAGTTGGAAGGGCCGCGTGGCGATCTCCTGCCCGGCTGCAGCGACGCCGATGATGATGCTGCGCCCCCAGCCCTTGTGACAGCACTCCAGCGCCTGCCGCATCGTGGTGGTGTTGCCGATGCACTCGAAGCTGTAATCGGCCCCGCCATCGGTCAACTGCACGATGGCGTCGACCACGTTGTCGACGTTCTTCGGGTTGATGAAGTGCGTCATGCCGAACTGCCGCGCCATCGCCTCGCGCGCCGGGTTCAGGTCGATGCCGATGATCTTGTCAGCGCCCACCATCTTCGCCCCCTGGATCACGTTCAGGCCGATGCCGCCCAGCCCGAACACCACCACATTGGCGCCTGCTTCCACCCCCGCTGTGAAGATGACTGCGCCCACGCCGGTGGTGACACCGCAGCCGATGTAGCAGACCTTGTCGAATGGGGCGTCGGGCCGGATCTTGGCCAGCGCGATCTCGGGTGCCACGATGTGGTTGGCGAAGGTGCTGGTGCCCATGTAGTGCAGGATCGGTTGCCCGTTCAAGCTGAACCGGCTGCTGCCGTCGGGCATCAGCCCCTTGCCCTGAGTGCCGCGGATCAGCTGGCACAGATTGGTCTTGCGGCTCAGGCAGAACTTGCACTGCCGACACTCGGGCGTGTACAGCGGAATGACGTGATCGCCCGGCTTCAGGCTGGTCACGCCCGCACCCACTTCCAGCACCACGCCCGCGCCTTCGTGGCCGAGGATGGCCGGGAACAGCCCTTCAGGGTCGGCACCCGAGAGCGTGTAGTGATCGGTGTGGCAGATGCCGGTGGCCTTGATCTCCACAAGCACCTCCCCGGCGCGAGGGCCTTCGAGGTCGACGGTTTCGATGGTCAGTGGGGCGCCGGCCTTCCAGGCCACGGCTGCGCGAGTTTTCATGCGGGCTCCTCAAGAGGGGAATGCGGCTCTGCGCCAGTGGGTCGTGCGCTGCCAGACATCAGCGGTCGTGGCATGGTATCCGCCACGATAGCGCACCATGTGTCAACGCCCACCCTGATCCGAATTCAGTCGCCACTGCGCATGCGGCTGATGATCCAACACGCCAGTGCGATCAACAGGATCGCGCCGCTTTCGTAAATGAGTGCCACGGCATTGGCCTCTTTGCCCTGCAGGATGATCAATCGGCTGAGCGCGGTCATGGCAATGAACAGCGGCAGCAGGATGACGTTGCGCTGCCGGCTGTAGAACGCCGCCAGCATGCCCAGCACCTCGGCATAAATGAACATCATCAGCAAGTCCTTCAGCTCTACCCTGCGGTTCTCGACGAGCAGCCAGATCTCTTGCGCCATGGCGATCACGGTGAATCCCGCGATCAGCATCAGGAAGATTTTTTCAGTGGTGTCTATCGCGCGCTTGACCATGGATGTGTGCATTCGAAATTCAAAAACCGATGGCCTGCGTCACCGTCTCTCCCAAGGATGCCCAGGCCGCAACTCCCAGCGCCAGCGGCCAGACGGCGCCCAGTACCCCACAACCCGCGCCCAATAGCAACGACAGGCCATCTCGACGCAGCAAGCCGAGCCCCGCCAGTATCAGTGCGAGCCCTGGCAAGAAGTTCCCCAACGGGATAGGCAGCGCAATCAGTACCCCCATCAGCGCGGCAGCGCCTGCCATCACGCGGTCGGGCAGCCGATCGACGAGTGCCCGCCAGCGCGGCTGGTGCGTGCGCTCGGCCACCTCGTGTATGCGTGCGAGCGTCCGCAACACCCGCGTCGCACGCACCCGCGACAAGCCGAAATCGCCGAATCGAGACGGAAGACTCGCGTCGCCAAGACCGCGCCAGCTCATCACGGCCATGGCGAAGATGGCTGTACCCACCACCGTGCCCACACCCGGCACCGGACACAGGCACAGGGTCCCAAGCAGCACCAGCAGTGCCTCGCGCACCTGCGGGCGGTGAGCATCGACCAGGAACTGCAGGTTGGTCTGATCGCACCGCAGCTCGTCAGCGGCGGCGTGCAGTCGCTGGGAGATCGACAACGTCATGGAACCGTCGCCAGAACGCCGTCTGGAGGGTGCGGCCATTTCATGTCGAGCTCCGGTCACGTCACTCTTCAGTACCACCCAGCCCGAAGAGGCTGAGCAGGCTGGTGAACAGATTGAAGATCGAAACATACAAACCCACGGTCGCAAGCACGTAGTTCGACTCCCCGCCATGCACGATGCGGCTGGTCTCTACCAAGATCAGCCCGGCCGACAACAAGGCCACCATCGCGCTCACGGCCAGTCCCAGCGCCGGAATCTGCAGGAACACCGCAGCGAGACCGGCCAGCAGTGCCACGACCATGCCGGCAAACAGGAACCCGCCCATGAAGCTGAAGTCGCGCCGAGTCGTCAGGACCCAGGCCGACAAAGCGAGGAAAACCGAACCGGTTGCCGCCAGGGCCATCGCGATCACCTGCCCACCGCCGGGCAAGGTCATCACCTTGGAGAGCAGCGGACCGAGCGTGTAGCCCATGAATCCGGTCAAGCCGAAGACCGCAAGAAGCGCCCAGCCGGAATTCTTCAGCCGGTAGACCGCGAACAGCAGGCCAAAGTAGCCAGCCAGCGTCAGCAAAATTCCAGGCGCAGCCCACTGCGCCGCTGCACTCACTGCAGCGACGCCGGCACTGAACAGCAGCGTCAGCGACAGCAGCGCATAAGTGTTGCGCAGCACACGCGAGGCGCCAGCCGCGCCAGCAATGGGAGACGTGACCACCGGCGAATGCATCGTTGCCACAGGGGTTGATTGGGTAACGCGAGAGTCCATGATGAGTTGCTCCTAGTCATGCGGAATCAATACCGGAAATCGACGCGAGGCGCCCACGACGCCCACCGGCGGTTGCGCAACGGATGCGCCGGGGCACAACTGCATCGAATCCATGCTTCAACAGGCCGCGAGGATAGAGCGCCGATTAATCCTTAAAAATCAGACAATCATGAACGCTGACTTCTGTAAAGACTGACATGAGTCTCGACTTCAACTATCGCCATCTCTACTACTTCTGGGTGGTCGGCAAAGAAGGTGGCATCACGCGTGCTGCGGATCGGCTGGGCATGGCCGTGCAGACCGTGAGCACCCAGGTACGCGAGCTGGAGCGGTCCCTGGGTCATGCCCTGCTCAGGCCTGAAGGCCGCGGCCTGGCGCTCACGCAAGCGGGTGAAGCCACCATGCGTCAGGCCGACCAGATCTTTGCACTCGGGGAACAGTTGCCTGCGATCGTGCGAGAGACCGCCAGCACGCCCAGCGTGCGACTCGCAGTCGGCATCTCCGACGGCGTGCCGAAGCTGGTCGTGAGATCCCTGCTGCAGCCCATGCTTGCGGAGCCGCAGCTTCGGCTGCTGTGCCACGAAGGTGAGTTCGGCGATCTTCTGGCCGACCTTGCACTTCATCGGCTGGATGTCGTGTTGTCGGACCGGGTGGCTGCGCCGAGCCCCACGTTCAAGGTTCACAGTCACCTGCTCGGCGCCTCGGAACTCGCGTGGTACGCCCCACCGGCACTCGCTGCCGCCGCCCGAAAGGGATTCCCACAGTCGCTTTCCAAGGTGCCCGTACTCCTGCCCACCACGCACGCGGCCGCTCGTGGTTTGCTGGATCACTGGTTCGAGCGGCAGGGCATCCGCCCGAACATCGTGGGCGAGTTCGAGGACAGTGCGCTGCTGAAGACCTTCGGATCGGGCGGCATGGGCGCTTTCCCGGCAGTGAGCCGCGTCGGCGATGACCTCATCCGGGCTGACGGGGTTAAATTCGTCGGCCGATGTGTGGGCGTCGAAGAACGCTTCTACGCGATCGCAGCACAGCGCAAGATCCAACACCCCTTGGTGCTGCGCTTGATCAAGGGCTGCTGAGGCGCCCGTTGGTGGCTGGGCTCAGCCGCAGTCGCCGCTGGCGGTCATGAGGGCATCGGCAGCTCGTACACCACGCGCGCCTTCCTGCCCTCCGCCGCTGCCCGCCAGCGCTCGATCGCCTCGTCGCTCGGGTAGAAGCGTGCCTGGTCGCCCAGGTCCAGATCGCCAGTGACAACGCCTTGTGCCGCACGGCGGTGCAAACACAGGCGCACGGACAGGCCCTGAGGCACATCGCCATGTTCGGTCGCCAGATGGCGCACCGGGAACTCACGCAGCAGTTCGGCCACGGGCGGCACGGCGCCGTTGACGTGCACGCTCAGGTACTTGCCGAAGCGGCAGCGCGCTTCGGCCAGGCCCCACACCTGCTGCACCGTCAGCCGCAGCCCGCCCGAGAAGCGATCGGGCTGCACCTTGCCCTGCACGATCACGAGCTCGTCATCTTTCAACAGCTCGCGATTCGCATTGACCAGCTCCTCGCTGGCCACCGCTTCGATCGCTTCGGTCTTGTCGTCGAGCTTGAAGATGGCCACTCGGCCGCGCTGGCCGTTGACCATGCGCAAATCGCCCACGATGCCGGCGAGCAGCTGCGGTTCGCGCGTGTCCAGCACATCGACATTGGCGCGCTTGGCGAACTGGCGAACCTCGTCCACGCTCTGATCGAACAGGTGGCCCGACAGATAGAAGCCCAGCGCAGCCTTCTCGGCCATCAGCCGCTCCTTGATGCTCCACGGCAAGGCCTCGACCAGCGGTGGCTCCTGCGTCGAGGCGCCGTGCGCATCGTCGAAGTCGAACAGGCCGCCCTGATTGGCGTGCGCCGCCTGCGAGTCGGCGTAGTCGAAGGCGAGGCCGACGCTGGCGAGCAGCGCGGATCGTTCCTGGCCCCAGCCATCAAACGCGCCCGCCTTGATCAACGCCTCGACAGTGCGTTTGTTGATGCGCGCCCGATCGACACGGGCGCAGAAATCGAACAGGCTGGTGAACGGGCCCCCCTCGGTGCGTGCGGCCACGATCGCCTCGATCGCGCCCTGCCCCGTGCCCTTGATCGCACCCAGGCCGTAGCGCACGCGACCGCGCTCGCCCTTCTGCTTCGCTGCGGGATCCGGCGTGATCGGCTCGAAGCGATAGCTGCCAGCGTTGATATCGGGCGGCTCGAACACCACACCCAGCGCCTTCGCGTCGTCGTGGAAGATCTTCAGCTTGTCGGTGTCGTCGAGCGCCACGCTCATGTTGGCGGCGGTGAACTCGGCAAGGTAATGCACCTTCAGCCAGGCCGTGTGGTACGCCAGAAGCGCGTAAGCAGCAGCGTGCGACTTGTTGAAGCCGTAGCCCGCGAACTTCTCCATCAGGTCGAAGATCTCGTTGGCCTTGGGCTCCGCAATGCCCTTCTTCGCCGCGCCTTCGGCAAAGATGGCGCGGTGCTTCATCATCTCTTCGAGCTTCTTCTTGCCCATGGCGCGGCGCAGCAGGTCGGCGCCGCCCAGCGTGTAGCCGCCGACGATCTGGGCCACCTGCATCACCTGCTCCTGGTAGACCATGATCCCGTAGGTCTCTTCCAGCACCCCCTGCATCAGCGGGTGCGGGTACTCGACTTCCTCGCGGCCGTGCTTGCGCGCGCAGAAGCTCGGGATCAGGTCCATCGGGCCCGGGCGGTAGAGCGCCACCAGTGCGATCACGTCCTCGAATACGCTGGGCTTGGCGTCGCGCAGCATGCGCTGCATGCCCGAGCTTTCAAGCTGGAACACCGCAACCGTCTTGCCCTCGCTCATCAGGCGGTAGGCGCCGGGGTCGTCAAGTGCGATGTTCTCCAGCGCGAAATCACGCTGATCGGGGTAGCGCGCTCGGATGAACTCCTTGGCCATCTCCAGGATGGTCAGCGTGGCCAGGCCCAGAAAGTCGAACTTCACCAGGCCGATCGATTCGACGTCGTCCTTGTCGAACTGGCTCACCGCGCTGTCGCTGCCGGGCTGCATGTACAGCGGGCAGA
>LNFM01001801.1_pt1 | contig 93868 bp, 90 predicted proteins | sample 596031 | NCBI WGS metagenome assembly LNFM01 (sample SAMN04254537, study PRJNA301005) | activated carbon metagenome | isolation source: dual media filters at the Ann Arbor, Michigan drinking water treatment plant | place: USA: Ann Arbor
AGTCCTGCACGCCGTGCTGCATGTCGACGGTCACGGAATCCCAGCCGCACTTGGAATACATCTCGGCGCTGAAGGCGTTCGGGATGGCGAGCCATCCGTTCACCACGGCCTTGCCCGCTTTCCATGCTTCCTTGACCGCATTCGCCATGGCGCCGTTTCCTCTTTGCTTGGCTGCTATGGCAGGACGCTAGGACGCAGGCCGGGGCGCGTCAAACGCGCGGCTGGACGGTCAGTCCTGCGCGCGGCAGGGTGCGCCGCATGGCCGACTGGACCGTCTCCTCCGAGACCGGCGTGCTGACCGATGTGCTGGTCTGCCCGCCCGACCACTATCGCTGGATCCCCACCAACAGCATCGTGCGGCGCACGCTGGCCGGTGCGCAGCAGCCATCCGCGCTGGCGCTGGCTGCGCAGCATGGCGAACTGGTGGATGCGCTGCGCCAGGGCGGCGCACGGGTGCATGTGCTGCCGCCCGAGCCGCACCTTCCCTACATGGTGTACACGCGCGATTCAGCGGTGGTGACGCCATGGGGCGCGGTGCTGTGCCAGTTGGAGCGCCCGCAGCGGCGCGGCGAGTATGCCGGCGTGATGGATTTCCATGGCGGCGCCTTCTGGCGGAAATCCTCCGCCGGCACGCTGGAAGGTGGCGATATCCACATCCTGAAGCCGGGTGTCGCGCTGGTGGGTGCTTCGGGCGGGCGCACCGACCTGGCGGGCGCGGAGCAATTCGCCGCCTGGCTGCGCGCCGAGGGCTGGGAGGTGCGGATCGAGACCTTCGACGAACACTTCCTGCACCTGGATGTGCTGTTCTGCCTGGCCGCACCCGGCCTCGCGGTCGCGTGCCTCGATGTGCTGGACCCGGATTTCGTCGCCTGGCTTGCCGGGCACGGCATCCGCTGCATCGACGTGCCGTACGCGCAGGCCATGGCGCTGGGGTGCAACATCCTGGCGCTGGGGCGCGGGCGGGTGGTGTCGGCGCGCGGATCGGCCGCGCTGAACGCCGCGCTGCGCGCCGAGGGGCTGGAGGTTCTCGACCCCGACCTGTCGCTGTTCACCGCCGGCGGCGGCGGCCCGCATTGCCTGACCGGCCCGCTGCGGCGGGAGGAGTGACCACCATGACCACCCCGGCCGAGACCGTCATCGCCGCCGCGCGCGCCTTCCTTGGCGACCGCATCAGCGTGAACCGCGCCGTGCGCGAACAGCATTCCCGCGGCGAGGACACCACCACCCCGACCCTGCCCGACGCCGTCGCCTTCGTGGAGACGACGGAGGAAGTCAGCCGCATTCTGGCCCTGTGCCACCAGCATGGCGTGGCGGTGACGCCCTTCGGCGCCGGCACCTCGCTGGAAGGCCATGTGAACCCGGTGCGCGCGGGCGTGTCGCTCGACCTGTCGCGCATGAAGGCGGTGCTGGAACTCAACGAGGAGGACATGGACGTCCTCATCGAGCCCGGCGTGACGCGGCAGGAGCTCAACGCCTTCCTGCGCGACAAGGGACTGTTCTTCCCGGTCGATCCCGGCAGCCATGCGACCATCGGCGGCATGTGCGCGACGCGCGCGTCCGGCACCAACGCGGTGCGCTACGGCACGATCCGCGAGAATGTACTGGGGCTGGAGGTGGTGCTGGCCGATGGCCGCGTGATCGAGACCGGCGGGCGCACGCGCAAGGCGTCGAACGGCTACGACCTGACCAGGCTGTTCATCGGGTCCGAGGGCACGCTCGGCGTCATCACCAAGGTCCGCCTGCGCCTGCATGGCATTCCGGAGGCGATGAGCGCCGCGGTGTGCCAGTTCCCCACCCTGGCAGCGGCGGTCGAGACCGTCATCACCGTCATGCAGGCCGGCATTCCCGTCGCGCGCATCGAGCTGCTCGATGAAGACCAGATGGAGGCCTGCATCCGCTATTCGAAGCTGGAGGGCTTCGCGCCGCTGACCACGCTGTTCCTGGAATTCCACGGCACCGATGCATCGGTGAAGGAACAGGCGGAAGCGGTCGAGGCCATCGCCGGCGACCTTGGAGCGCAGGGCTTCACCTGGGCGACGGATGCGCAGGCGCGCAACCGCCTGTGGCAGGCGCGGCACGATGCGTACTGGGCGGCGGTGGCGCTGAAGCCGGCGCATCGCGGCATCACCACCGATGTCTGCGTACCGATCTCGCGCCTGGCGGAAGCCGTGGTGCAGGCGAAGGCGACGGCGCTGGCCTCGGGCCTGACGTCGTGCATCGTGGGCCATGTCGGCGATGGCAATTTCCACTGCCTGATCCTGTTCCCCGACGGCGACCAGGAAGGCCTGGAACGCGCCTGGGCGCTGGATCGCGCCATCGTGGCGCAGGGGCTGGCGCTGGGCGGCACCTGTTCCGGAGAGCATGGCATCGGCATGGGCAAGCGCGAATTCCTCGAGCAGGAGCACGGGCCGGAGGCGCTGGCGGTGATGCGCAGCGTGAAGGTCGCGCTCGACCCGCGCGGCATCATGAATCCCGGCAAGATGTTCAGGAACTGACGCGTTGGATCTGCTCGGGCTGTCCGTCCTCGCGCTGGCGCTCGGTCATGTCTTCTCCAACGCGGTGCGCACGGTGCCGGCCATGGCGGCCGATGTTCTGCAACGCGACCTTGGGCTCAGTGCGGAGGGGCTCGGGGCGCTGACCGGCGCGTTTCCGGCGGCCTTTGCGCTGGCCATGCTGCCGGTGGGCGTGGCACTCGACCGCTATGGCGTGAAGCGCACGGCGCTGGCGCTGCTGTCCATTGCCGCGGTGGGGTCGCTGCTGGCGGCGGTGGCGACCGGGCCGTGGTCGATGCTGGCGGCCCAGATGGTGCTCGGCGTCGGGTGTTCGGGGATGCTGATGTGCCCCATCACCTATGCGGCCAAGAACCTGCCGCCGCAGAAGTTCGGCCTGTGGGGTGGGGTGATCCAGGCCTTCGGCAATACCGGGATGCTGCTGTCCGCCAGCCCCCTCGCACTCCTGGTGGACAACGCGGGCTGGCGTGCCGGGTATGTGGCCTGCGCGCTGCTGGCGGTGGGCGCCGCGGTGGCGGTCGCGGCCATCGTGCGCGAACGCGCGGCACCGATGCAGGCGCGACGTTCGATGGCCGAGGATGCGCGCGACGTCATCACCTTGGCGCTGTCGCGCGAGATCCGCGGGCCGGTGGTGATCGCCTTCGCGTCCTTCGCTGCGGTGCTGGGCGTGCGCGGGTTGTGGGGCGGGCCTTGGCTGATGGAGGTGAAGGGCCTGCCGCGCATCGAGGCCGGCCATGTCCTGCTGGCCTGCACCATCGCGCTGATCATCGGGCCGGCGGTGGCGGGGCTGCTGGAACGCCGTTTCCAGGCGCATCGGCGCAGCCTTCTGGTGGCGGGGCATCTGGGCGGCGCGGCGATGATCGCATTGATGGTGCTGGGCGGCGCGCTCGGCTGGGGCGTGACGGCGGATGCGCTGCTGCTGGCGGGCTTCGGGCTTCTGATCTCGTTGCAGGTGATCTGTTTCGCGCTGGTGCGCGCGGCGGTGCCGCCCGAACGCGTGGGGCGCGCGTTGTCGGCGATGAACATATCCTTCTTCGGCGGCGCCGCGGTGTTGCAGGCGGCATCCGGCGCTGCGGCCGCGGCGGGGGGAATCGGCGCGGCGCTACTGGTCTTCGCGGTGGCGCTGGTGGGCTGCACCCTTGCCTTCCTGCGCCTGCCCGGGCCGCGATGACCGGATAGGCGCGTGGCCTGTCCGCGCCCGGCGCGCGACGTCACGGGTTCTTCATCGGTCCGTCATCCCGGTATCGCAGACGCCATGGCACCCGCTGCCCGTCAGTGACCGGGAGCCACCCATGATCCTTCGCCGTACCGCCCTTGCCCTGCCCGCGATCGGCCTGCTGCCGCGCGCCGCCGCCGCCCAGGCCGACTGGCGCGCCAGCCTGCGCGAGGTCCGCTACGGCATGATCTCGGTCGAGAACGAACGGGGCCTGTCGGGCTACATGGCGCAGTCGCTCGGCGTGCCCTTCCGTGTGTTTCGCGGCTCCGACTACGCCGCGGTGGTCGAGGCGATGCGCTCGGGCCATTCGGAGCTCGCCTATCTCGGCCCGGCCTCCTACGGGCTGGCGCGCCGCGTCATGGGCGACCGGGTCGCGCCGATCTTCCGCTATGTCGACAATGCCGGGCTCGATGGCTACCACTCGGTGATGATCGTGAAGGCCGATAGCCCGTTGCAGGGGCTGGAGGATCTGCGCGGCAAGACGCTTGGTTTCAGCGACCCGAATTCGACCTCCGGCTTCCAGGTGCCGGGCTGGTTCCTGCGTCGCCAGGGGATGGACCCGGCGACCTATTTCTCACGCACCGGCTTCACCGGCAGCCACGAACAGGGCGTGGTCGCGGTGATCAACGGCACCTACGACGCGACCGTCGTCGCCTATTCCAACGAGAACCGGAACACGTTCCAGCGCATGGTCGAGAAGGGCATGATCCCGGCCAATTCCGTGCGCGTGATCTGGCGTTCGCCGCTGATCCCGAACAGCCCGATCGTGATCCGCATGGACCTCCCGGAGGCCTTCCGCCGCGACGTCACCGCGGCCTTCGCCGCCATGCCGGAACGCGATCCGCAGGCCTTCCGCGAGATGTCGTCCAGCGCCCGCGGCCTGGCGCCCGCGCGGCACGAGGACTACCTCGACATCATGGCCATCCTCGAGGAGAACGCGCAGCGGCGCCGCGAACGGCGCTCGTGAGCGGGACCGCCGGCGCCGTCCTCGCGGTGGAGGGGCGCTGGCGCGCGGCGCGATCGCGGCAACGGTGGCGGTTCGCGCTCGGCACCTGCGCCTTCCTCGCCGCGGTGCTGGCTGCGGCCTGGATCGGGGAGGTCAGCGTCACGCGCCTGGTGCGCGGCCTGCCGCTGGCCTGGGACTACGTCCACCGCACGCTGCCCGACATCGCCTGGGCCACCGCGGGCGCCGACATCGCCTACTGGATGTGGGGCTTCGGGGACTGGGTCGCGCTGCTCGGCGATACGCTGCTGATGGCCTATGTCGGCACGGTGCTGGGCGGCGGCGTCGCGCTGCTGCTGTCGTTTCCGGCGGCGGCGACACTGGCTCCCGGACCTGTCGTGCAGGGCGTGCGGCGCGTGCTGGAATTCATGCGCACGGTCCCCACGCTCGTGCTCGCGCTGATCTTCGTCTACGCCTTCGGGCTCGGGGCCTTCGCCGGCGTGCTGGCGATCGCCGTGCATACCGCCGGCGCGCTGGGCAAGCTGTTCGCCGAGGAACACGAGAATGTCGCCCTTGGCCCGGTCGATGGCGTGCGCGCCGCCGGCGGGTCCTGGGCCGCGCAGATGCGCTTCGGCGTGCTGCCGCAGTCGCTGCCGGGCGTGCTGTCCTATGGGCTGCTGCGCTTCGAGATCAATGTGCGGGAAGCCAGCGTGCTCGGCATCGTCGGCGCCGGCGGCATCGGGGAGGAATTGTACCTCGCGGTGCGGCAGTTCGAATACCAGGACATCTCCGCGATCCTGGTGCTGATCCTGCTGACGGTCGCCGCCATCGATCTGCTGTGCGGGCGCCTGCGCGCGCGTGTACTCGGGGCGCGCCTGGCATGAGACGGATTGGCACCACGCCGCTGATCTTCGGCCTCGGCTTCGTGCTGCTGGTGGCCGGGCTATGGCGCATCGATGCCTCACCCGAACGCATTTGGGCCGGGCTGTCGCGGCTCGGCTGGCTGGTTGCGCTGATGTGGCCGCCCTCGCCGGGCGGGGCCTTTGTCGAACTGCTGCACGGGCTGGCGGAAAGCCTGGCGATGGCGTTCCTGGGCACCGTGTTCGCGGTCCTGGCGGCGCTGCCCCTGGCGCTGCTGGGCGCGGGCAACGTGGTCGGCAGCGCACTGCTGCGGTTTTCGGTGCGGCGCATCTATGACGGGCTGCGCGGCATCGACACGCTGATCTGGGCGCTCATCTTCGTCTCGGCGGTCGGCATGGGGCCCTTCGCCGGCATCCTGGCGCTGGCCGTGCCCGACGTGGGCACGCTCGCGAAGCTGTTCAGCGAGGCGCTGGAAGGCGCCGACCGCCGCCAGGTGGACGCCGTGCGCGCGGCCGGCGCGGGCCGGTTGCTGGCGGTGCGGATCGGGCTGCTGCCGCAGGTGGCGCCGGTCATGCTGGCGCAGGTACTCTACACCCTGGAATCGAATGCGCGGTCGTCCACCGTGCTCGGCATCGTCGGCGCGGGCGGGATCGGCCTCGCGCTGTCCGACCGCATCCGTATCAACAACTGGGACGAGGCGGCCTTCATCGTGCTGATGATCCTGGCGATGGTCGCGGCCATCGACCTGGCGAGCCGTACCATCCGGCTGCGCCTGATCCGCCCCTGACTTCCGCCCGCCGGGAAAACCGTCCAAAATGGCAGCATGATCCGCAGCATCCTGGTCGCCCTGGACGACACCGATGGCGCGCAGCGTGCGCGCGACTTCGCGATCGACCTCGCGCACCGCACCGGCGCGGCGCTGACCGCCGCCACCGTGCTCGACTGGCCGCATGTGCGTGACGCGCATGAGGCCGTGCCCGCCGGCGCCGCCGCCTTCAAGGAACGCCGCGACGCCGCCCGCGCGAAACGCGCCGAGGAGGAAGCCGAGGCCGCTTTCGCCGCCTGCACGGCCGCCGCCGGCGATACCGCCTTCACCCGCCTGCGCCTGACCGACGCGCCGGAACCCGCCCTGCTCGCCGCCGGTGCCGCGCACGACCTGATCGTGATCGGCCGCGACTCGACCCTTGGCCTCGAGGAATGCCCGGACGGCCTGGCGCCGGTGATCGAGGCCCTGCTGCATGACGGCGCACGCCCGCTGCTGGTTGTGCCGCCCGGCCCGCCGGTCGAGGCGGGCGGCGTTCTGGTCGGCTATGACGGGTCCATCCCGGCGATGCGCGCGATCCAGCTGTTCGCCCTGCTGGGCCTGGCGGGCGAGCTGCCGGTGACGGTGCTCTCGGTTGCCGAGACGCGAGCCGAGGCCACGCGCCTGGCCGAGGAAGCCGCCGGCTACCTGCGCGCCCATGGCGTGGCCGCGCAGTCGCTGGCGCTGGACGGCGCGCGCCCTGTCGATGCCCTGCTGACCGAGGCTGCCGCCATGCCCGCCCGCCTGCTGGTGATGGGGTCCTTCGAGACGACCGGGCTGCGCACCCTGTTTACCGGTTCGGCCACCAGGCGCCTGTTGCATGCCGCCCCTTGTCCGGTGTTCGTCGCACACTGAGGCGATGCCCGGCGGCAGCCGCGCCTATAGTTCTGCGTAACGTGGCTTGACGCGGCATGCTGCAACGCGACATGACCCCTGGATGATCCCGGACACCATGCTGCGATCCCTGGCCGGCGCCGTCGCGCTGCTGCTGGCCGCCACCCTTCCCGCCGCCGCCCAGTTCGGCCCGCAGGGCCCGCCGGCGGTGGGCGTACAGGTGGCCGAACGCCGCCCGATCACCGAGACCATCGAATTCGTCGGCCGGGTCGAGGCGACCGACCGTGTCAACATTCGCGCCCGCGTCACCGGCTTCCTGCAGGAACGCCTGTTCCGCGAGGGCAGCGACGTGACCGAGGGCGAGGTGCTCTACCGGCTCGAACGCGCGCCCTTCCAGGCGCAGGTCGAGCAGGCCGAGGCCAACCGCGCCGGCGCCAGCGCCACGCTCGAGAATACCCGGGTCGCACTGGCCCGCGCCCGCGAATTGCGGCAGACCGGCACCGGCACGCAGGTGGCGCTCGACAACGCGCAGGCACTGGAACGCACCGCGTCGGCCAATGTGCTGGCGGCCGAGGCAGCGGTGCGCGTGGCGCAGATCAACCTCGGCTACACCGAGATCACGGCGCCGATCGCCGGCCAGATCGGGCGGTCGGTACTGGCCGTGGGCAATGTGGTGGGGCCGGATGCCGGCACGCTGTCGACCATCGTCAGCCAGGACCCCATGCGCGTGGCCTTCGCGGTCAGCCAGCGCACGGCGCTTGAGCTGCGCAACCGCTTCGAAGGGCGCGGCGGGCCGGCGGCGGTGCTGGTGCGTATCCGTACCACCGACGGGCGACTGTATCCCGAATCCGGGCGGATCGACTTCGTCGACAACCAGATCGACCGCAACACCGACACCATCCTGGTGCGCGCGCTGATCCCCAACCCGATCCGCCAGGTGGACGGCCAGGCTTCCAGCGTCGCCCCGCGCGAACTGGTGGACGGGCAGTTCGTCAGCGTCACGGTCGAGGGTGCCGAGCCGATCATGGCCATCACCCTGCCGCGCGCCGCCGTGCTGCAGGACCAGCAGGGCGCCTTCGTCTTCGTGGTGGGCGAGGGCAATGTCGCGACGCGCCGCAACGTGACGCTCGGCCGATCCACGCCGGAACGCGCCGTGATCGAGGGCGGGCTGCAGGGCGGCGAGACCGTGGTCGTCGAGGGCCTCCAGCGCGTGCGCCCCGGCCAGCCGGTCAATCCCGCGCCGGTCGAGGCCCCGCCACCGCCACGCCCGACGCCGCAGCCCCCGAGCCGGGGCTGAACGCGCGTGCTCTCCGCCGTTTTCGTCGACCGTCCGCGCTTCGCGATCGTCATCGCCATCGTCACCGCGCTGGCCGGCGCGCTGGCGATGATGCGCATCCCGGTCTCCCAGCTGCCGGACATCGTGCCGCCGCAGGTCTCGGTCACCACGCGCTTCCCCGGGGCGTCGGCCACCGTCATCGAGCAGACCGTGGCGCAGGTGATCGAGGCGTCGGTCAACGGCGTGGACCGCATGATCTACATGCGATCCAACAGCGCCAATGACGGGTCCTACAGCCTCAATGTGTCCTTCCAGCTCGGCACCAATCCGGACCTTGCCACTGTCAATGTGAACAACCGCGTGCAGGCGGCGCTCGCGCGCCTGCCGCAGGAGGTGCAGCGCCAGGGTGTGACGGTGCGCAAGCAGTCCTCCGCGGTGCTGCAGTTCATCTTCCTGTATTCCGAAAGCGGCGCGCATACGCCGATCTTCCTGTCGAACTACGCCACCATCAACATTGTCGACCGGCTGGCGCGCGTGCAGGGCGTGGGCCAGGTCAGCCTGTTCGGCGCGATGGATTACTCCATGCGCATCTGGTTCGAGGTGGACCGGCTGATCAGCCTCAACCTCACGCCATCGGACGTGGAGAACGTGCAGGCGCCGGTGGGCCGCCTGGGTGGGCGGCCGATCCCCGACGACCAGCAATTCCAGATCAACCTGGAAACCCGCGGGCGGCTCTCCACGCCCGAGGAATTCGGCGATGTGCTGATCCGTGCCAATCCCGACGGGTCGGTGCTGCGCGTGCGCGACGTGGCGCGCGTGGAGCTCGGCGCCGCCAGCATGGACACGGAAAGCCGCTTCGACGGCAAGCCGGCCGTGACCTTCGGCGTCTACCTCCAGCCCGGCGCCAATGCCGTGACGGCGGCCGAGAATGTCCGCCGCACGCTGGCCGACATGCGCACCCGCTACCCCGAGGGCGTCAACCACCGCGTCTTCTTCGACACCTCCGACTTCGTGAACGACACGATCACCGAGGTCATCAAGACGCTGGTCGAGGCCTTCATTCTCGTGGTGATCGTGGTGTTCCTGTTCCTGGGGAACATGCGCGCGACCATCATTCCGACAGTGGCGGTGCCGGTCAGCCTGATCGGGTCCTTCGTGATCCTGCTGGCGCTGGGGTATTCGGCGAACACCATCTCGCTGCTGGCGATGGTGCTGGCGATCGGCATCGTGGTGGACGACGCCATCGTGGTGGTCGAGAACGTCGAGCGCGTGATGGAGGAGGAACCCCACCTCACGCCCGCCGAGGCCACCAAGAAGGCGATGGCGCAGATCACCGCGCCGATCATCGCCATCACGCTGGTGCTGCTGTCGGTCTTCGTGCCGATCGGCTTCATCCCGGGGCTGTCGGGTGAATTGTTCCGCCAGTTCGCGGTGACGATCAGCGCCGCCATGGTGATCAGCGCGATCAATGCGTTGACCCTCTCGCCGGCGCTGTGCGCGGTGTTCCTGCGCCCGCACGCCCATGCCGGCGGGCACCGGCCGGGCATCATGGGCCGCTGGCTGCGCGGTATCGACTGGGTGCGCGACCGCTATGCCGGCGCGGTCGCGCGCCTGGTGCGCGTGTCCATGCTGTCCATCGTGCTGACCGGGGGCTTCTTCTTCGGCATCTGGGAGATGTCCAAGGTGACGCCATCGGGCTTCCTGCCGCAGGAAGACCAGGGCGCCTTCTTCGTGCAGGTGCAGTTGCCGCAGGGCGCCTCGGTCTCCCGAACGCGAGAAGCGGTGGTCCAGGTCGAGGAGATCCTGAAGGCGATCCCATCCGTGCAGGGCACGCTGGCGATCGTCGGCTTTTCGCTGATCGACGGGGGCGCGCAGTCCAATTCGGCCTTCCTGGTGGCGCGTCTGAAGCCCTTCGCCGACCGCACGGATGCAGCGATGTCGGTGCAGGCGGCGATCGGGCGCGTGTTCGGCGCTGGCCAGGCAGTGCGCACCGCGAATGTCTTCGCCTTCAACCTGCCGCCGATCATCGGCCTGGGGACCGGCGGCGGCTTCGAATACATCCTGCAGGATTACGAAGGGCGGCCGCCGGCGGAACTCGGCGCGGCGATGCTCGGGCTGATCGTGGCGGCCAACCAGGACCCGCGGCTGGCGGCAACCTTCTCCACCTTCAACGCGACCAACCCGACGCTGTTCCTCGACCTGGATCGCGAGAAGGCGCAGGCGCTGGGCCTGCGGATCTCGGACGTGTTTGCCACGCTGCAGGCCACGCTGGGTGGCTTCTACGTGAACGACTTCAACCTGTTCGGCCGCACCTGGCAGGTGAACCTCCAGGCCGAGGCCGCCGACCGGCGCGACATCGACAGCATCTGGCGCATCCATGTGCGCAACACGCGCGGCGAGATGGTGCCGCTGCGCGCGGTGGCCGACGTTCAGACGCGCATCGGGCCGCAAACCATCTTCCGCTACAACAACTACCGCGCCATCTCGATCAACGGCGCACCGCGGCCCGGCGTGTCCTCGGGCGATGCGCTGGCGGCGATGGAGGGCCTGTCCGCGCGCGTCCTGCCGCCGGGCTACGGCTTTGAATGGACCGGCACGGCGTACCAGGAGAAGCTCGCCTCAGGGCAGACGGTCTACATTCTCGCGCTCGCGGTGATGTTCGCCTACCTGTTCCTGGTGGCGCTGTACGAGTCCTGGGTGATTCCGATCCCGGTGCTGCTGTCCGTCGCGGTGGGTGTCTTGAGTGCTTTCGGCGCATTGTGGGTGGCGAGGATGCCGCTGGATATCTATGCGCAGATCGGCCTCGTGGTGCTGATCGCACTGGCCGCCAAGAACGGCATCCTGATCGTTGAATTCGCCAAGGAGAAGCGCGAGGAAGGCCTGTCCATACGCGACGCCGCGATCATGGGCGCCCGGCTGCGCTTCCGCGCGGTGATGATGACCTCCATCGCCTTCATCCTGGGGCTGGTGCCGCTGGTGTTTGCGTCCGGCGCGGCCATGCTGTCGCGGCGCGCCGTGGGCACCGCGGTGTTCGGCGGCATGATCGGCGCCGCGGTGATCGGCATCTTCGTGATCCCGATGCTGTATGTGGTGTTCCAGGGCATGCGGGAGCGGGCGAAGCGGATGATGGGCGGCAAGGCACCGGTCGAGGAAGCCTGACCCCCCTTCCCATACGCGCCCCGCATCGCAGATGATGGGTGGCAGCACACCAAGGGAGACCCAGGGCATGGCGAAGTTCGGCCTCAGCCAATCCATCCGCCGCGTCGAGGACCCGCGCCTGCTCAAGGGCGGCGGCAGCTACACCGACGACATGGCGGTTGCCGGCCAGGCGCAGGGCACCGTTCTGCGCAGCCCGCATGCCCATGCCCGCATCACCGGCATCGACACCGCGGCCGCGAAGACCATGCCGGGCGTGCTGGGCGTCTGGACCGGGGCGGACCTGGCGGCGGCCGGCCTCGGGCACATGCCCTGCCTCGCGCCGGTGAAGTCGGCGGATGGCACGCCGTGCTCCGACACGCCGCGTCGCGCGCTCGCGGAGGGCGTGGTGCGCCATGTCGGCGACCCGGTCGCCTTCGTCGTGGCCGAGACCATCGAACAGGCCCGCGACGCCGCCGAGGCGATTGCGGTCGACTACGACATCCTGCCCGCCTCAACCGACCTGGCCATCGCAACCAATCCCGGCGAGCCGCAGGTTTGGGACAGCGCGCCGAACAATATCTGCTTCGACTGGCATGTCGGCGACGCCGCCAAGACCGATGCGCTGATCAAGGACGCGGCGCATGTCACCCGCCTGCGCGTGGTCAACAACCGCGTGGTGGTCGCCTCCATGGAGGCCCGCGCGGCGCTGGCGGACTACGATTCGGCGAACAGGCACTGGACGCTGTCCACCAACACCCAGGGGTCCTGGCTGGTGCGCAACATCCTGGCCGACGCCATCTTCAAGGTGCCCAAGGACAGCTTCCGCGTGGTCACGCCGGATGTGGGCGGCGGCTTCGGCATGAAGCTGTTCCTTTATCCGGAACACGTGCTGACCTGCTTCGCCGCGCGCGAACTCAACCGCGCCGTGAAATGGGCGTCGGAGCGGACCGAAGCCTTCCTGTCCGACACCCATGGCCGCGACAACATCACCATCGGCGAACTGGCGCTCGACAAGGACGGCAGGTTCCTCGCCCTGCGCACCAAGAACTGGGCGGGGATGGGCGCGTACCTGAATACCTTCGCGCCCTTCATCCCCACCGGGGCGGGCACCAAGGTGCTGGCCAGCGTCTACAACTTCCAGGCCATCCACGCGCAGGTGATCGGCGTGGTGACCAACACCGTGCCGGTGGACGCGTATCGCGGCGCCGGCCGGCCCGAGAGCAACTACCTGGTCGAGCGCCTGATCGATACCGCGGCGCGTGAGGTCGGCATCGACCGCATCGAGATCCGCCGGCGCAACATGGTCCCATCCTCCGCGATGCCCTACGTCTCGGCGATGGGGCAGCGCTATGATTCCGGCGAATTCGCCACGCTGATGGACAGCGCGCTGGCGAAGATCGACTGGGCCGGCTTCCCGGCGCGCCGCGCGGAATCGGCCAGGCGCGGGAAGAAGCGCGGGATCGGCCTAGCCTACTACCTGGAGGCAACCGGCGGTTCGCCGACCGAGAACGCCGCGGTGAAGTTCACCGATGACGGCTATGTCGATGTTTATGTCGGCACGCAGTCGACCGGGCAGGGGCATGAGACCGCCTATGCCATGATGACGAGCCACGAGCTCGGCATCCCGATCGAGAAGATCCGCATCCGCCAGGGCGATTCCGACAGCCTGCCCGATGGCGGTGGCACCGGCGGCGCGCGCAGCCTCTATTCCGAGGGCCAGGCGATCCTGGTGACCACCGCGTCGGTGGTCGAGAAGGGCAAGGTCGCGGCGTCGGAGCATCTGGAGGCCTCGGTCGCCGACATCGAGTTCGCCCCGCGCGAAGGCGGCTTCACCGTGGTCGGCACCGACCGGTCGGTCGGCATCCTCGACCTTGCGGCCGCGCAGCGCAGGAAGGCGGCGTCCGGCATCGAGGCGACGCTGCTCGACGCGCAGGAAACCGCGGACATCAAGTTCCATACCTTCCCCAATGGCTGCCATGTCGCGGAAGTCGAGGTCGACCCCGAGACCGGCATGGTCACCATCCCGCGCTACATCGTGGTGGATGATGTGGGCCATGCGCTGAACCCGCTGATCGTGCGCGGCCAGGTGCATGGCGGCGTGACGCAAGGCATTGGCCAGGCGCTGATGGAACGCACCGCCTTCGATGCCGAATCGGGCCAGTTGCTGTCGGCATCCTTCATGGACTACGCGCTGCCGCGCGCCGAGGACCTGCCGCCGATCGACGTGGACCTCATCGAGGTGCCCTGCGAGACCAACCCGATGGGCGTGAAGGGCGCGGGCGAGGCCGGCGCGGTCGGGTCCCCGCCCGCGGTCATCAATGCGCTGGTCGATGCATTGTCCGATTCCGGCGTCGAGACCATCGACATGCCGGCCACGCCCGAGATCGTGTGGAAGGCGCTGGCCGCCGCGCGCGCCGCCTGATCCGGGCATGAAAAAGGGGCGGCTCCCTCGCGGGGGCCGCCCCATGTGCTGCGCGCGCGGCTACTGCAGCGGCACGGTGACGTTGGTGACCTCGCAGAGGTTCACGTTGCGGCGTTCCTGCGGCTGGCCGCTGTCGTAGACGAAGCGGATGTCATACATGCAGGGGCCTTCCGGCAGGCGGACGGCATAGACCGCGCCGGGTGCCACGGTATCCGCCCCCAGGCGGTCCGGACCCCAGTTCTGGTCGGTGGCGAGCGAGGCGAAGACCTGCATCACCGTCTGGCGCCCCTGGTTCACCAGGTTGAAGGATGGGTTGCCGGACGGGCCGGCGCTGGCGGGCGGGCGCTGCTGGGCCTGCGGCGGCTGCGCGCCCCCGCCCTGCTGCGCCTGCCGGCCGTCGAATGGCAGGTCGGTGACGTTGCACAGGTTGAGGTTGCGGCGTTCCTCGGACGGGCCGCCGGCGCGGTCATAGACCACCCGCACGTCGTACATGCATTCGCCCTGCGGCAGCCGGACCACGAAGGACCGCCCCGCCGGCACCGTGTTGTTGCCGAGCCGGTCCTGGCCCCAGTTGCTGTCCGACGACGGCGAGGCATAGGCCTCGTAGATCGTCCGGTTGCTCCGGTTCACCAGGTTGAAGGATGGGTCACCGGTCTGGGCCTGGGCCGGGACGGCAAGCCCGCCCAGCGCCAGGAAGGCCGCGGCTGCGGCGGTGGCCAGGCGTCGCATGAGCATGGTGCGCTCCTCCTCGATTGCCGGGCAGGGCGCCCGTCCGTTCCGATGGTGAGGCTAGCCGAGGGCGGGCCCGCGCGCCAACCGCCAGCGGAGGCGACCTGCGAAGCGCTTCAGTCAGGGCCGCCCTCGGGCTCCGCGCCCAGGGCGGCGGCGCGGGTGGCGATGAAGCGCAGCGCCGCCTCCAGCGCGGCGTGCTGGCCCGGCGGCAGGCCGGCGGCGAGTTCCGCTTCAAGCGCGCGGGCGCGCGGCACGATGGCATCGAAGGTCGCGCGGCCGGTGGGCGTGAGGGCGAGCGGTTCCACCCGCCGATCACCGCGATGCGCGACGCGCTTCACGAGCCGCCGCGCCAGCAGCCCGGCGACCGCGCGGCTCACCTTCGCCTTGTCCATGCCGGTGCGCGCGCGCACCGCCACGGCGCTGGCCGTGCCATCCGCGCCCACCACCGCCATGACGCGCCATTCGGCGATGGTCAGCCCGAATTCCTCCGCATAGCGCCGCGCGAACAACCGCGACACCAGGTTGGAGGTGACCGAAAGCCGGTAGGGCAGGAAGGCATCGAGGTCGAAGCTTGACATTGGTTTCATCTGAAACCAATTTGCGCGCGACGTCCAGCGCCGGAGGACACGCCATGACGCGGCAATACATTCCCTTCCCCCGCAGCGAGGGGCTGTCCTCGAAGCAGGCCCATGCCGACCTGCCCGACGGCACCTACGAACGCGAACTCGGCAAGGAGGGCTTCTTCGGCCCCGCGACGCACATGCATCACCGCCATCCGCCGACCGGCTGGACATCCTGGGAGGGTCCGCTGCGACCGCGCGCCTTCGATCTGACGAAGATCAACGCCGAGCACGCATCGCCCTGGGACGCGGCGGAAATCCTGTTCAACGCGAGCGTACGCCTGCGGCTGTGGCGCGCCCCGGCGCGCATGAACCACCTGGCGCGCAACGGCGACGGCGACGAATTGCTGTTCATCCACCAGGGCGCGGGCGACATCTTCTGCGACTACGGCCGGCTGGCCTTCCGCGCCGGCGACTACGTCGTGCTGCCGCGATCGACCATGTGGCGCATGGAGTGCTCCGTGCCGACCGTGGCGCTGCTGGTCGAGGCGACGGGATCGACCTTCCAACTGCCCGACCGTGGCATGGTCGGCAAGCATGCGGTCTTCGACCCGGCGGTGCTCGACACACCGAAACTCGACGACGCCTTTCGCGCGCAGCGCGACGGCGAATGGGCGGTGCGCATCAAGCGGCGCAACGCGATCTCCACCGTGACCTATGCGTTCAACCCGCTCGATGCGGTGGGCTGGCATGGCGACCTGTCGCCGGTGCGCCTGAATGTCGAGGACATCCGCCCGCTGATGTCCCACCGCTATCATCTGCCGCCCAGCGCGCACACGACCTTCGTGGCGAACCGCTTCGTCATCTGCACCTTCTGCCCGCGCCCCTTCGAGACCGATCCCGGCGCGCTGAAGGTGCCCTTCTTCCACAACAACGACGACTACGACGAGGTGCTGTTCTACCACGCAGGCGACTTCTTCTCCCGCGACAACATCCATGCGGGGATGATGACGCTGCACCCCTGCGGCTTCACCCACGGCCCGCACCCCAAGGCGCTCGGCAATGCCTTCGCGCCCAAGAAGCCGGCCACCGACGAGTATGCGGTGATGCTGGATACGCGCGACGCGCTCGAGATCGGCGAGGCGGCCAGCAGCGTCGAATGGGGCGACTACGCCTATTCCTGGAAGGCGGGCCCGGCGCCGGCAAAGGCCGCGGAGTAGCGCGCGCCTTCAGGTAAAGCGCTGCAGCGCCTGTTCCAACGAGGACAGCGCGCTGCCCAGCGCGGCGCTCATCGCCTCCGCCGCCTGGTCCGGCGTGGGCGCGGCCGTGCCGGAGGCGAGCGGCGCGGTGCCGCTGCTCACCATCTGCCCGACCAGCCGGCTGCCATTGCGTTCATCCACCAGCAGCAGCGTCAGTTCCGCGCGCGCGCGGCCTTCGCCCTGCACGGCAGCGAGTTGCGTGATCTCGCCCTCCAGCACGTAGTCCGGCGTCACGCGTGATCCGGGTGCGAGGATGGCGGCGAAAATCCGCGCGTCGATCAGCCAGCGGCGCAGCGATTGTTCCGCGGCCTCGGCCGGCGGCGCCGCCCATTCGGAATAGAAGTCGAGGTTCTCGGTGCCATCGGGGCGGATCGTGCGCAGATTGCGCGATTCCATCCCTGCACCGGCGCGGATGGTGCGCACCAGCAGCGTGCGCCGCGCCCGGCCACCCGGCGTGCCGGCAGGGCGGCGCGGCTCCAGCGGAAATCGCCGCGTCTCGACATAAGGCCGGTCCGGCAGCACGGAGCAGCCGGCCAGCAGCGGCAGAACCAGCAGCAGGCGACGATGCATCATGTCAGCGGCGATCCCGTGGCGGTGGTGGCGGCGGTGCGCCGAACAACGACTGCGACGGGTTGCGGCGCAGCGCCTCGGTGGTGTCGCGCAGGCTCGATGCCGTCGCGCGCAGGTCTCGCAGCAGGGGGCCGAGGTCGGCCTGCGCATCGCCCGTGGTGCCGCGCACCGTGCGCAGCGCCAGTTCCAGCGACTGGATCACCGCCGGCAGGCGCGCGATCGACGCCCGCAGGTCGTTCGCCGCCTGGCCGATATTGGCGGCCGCGCCGGTGATCTCGGGGCTGCCGAGCAGCGTCTCGGCGGATTGCCCGGCAGCGCCGATGCGCGCCGCGGCCTCGCGCAATTCGCGCACGGTGGCCGCGAGGTCGGCGCCCTCGATCGCATTGCGCAGCGCGGTCATCGTGGCCGCCGCGTCGCGCAGCGTCGCCGCGAGGTCGCCATCCCCGCTCACCTGGCCGCCGATGTTCGTCAGCGTGGTGGTCGCGGCATTCACCAGCCCCTCGATGTCGAGGTCGGCCAGGCGCGTCAGCACACGCTCGGCGGCGCTGGTCACCTGGGTGATGGTGGAGGGCACCGACGGGATGACCGGGAAGCGCGGCGCCCAGGGAACCTCGATGGGCGGGAAGCGCGCCGGGTCGGGCACGAAATCCACTTCGAGATAGGCCAGCCCCGTCACGCCGGAGGAGGCGACGCGCACGCGCAGCCCCGCGCGCACCGCGCTGTCGACCGAGGTCCGGCCATAGCGGTCGGGGTCGACCGCGAAGCGTACGAGCACCAGCCGCGCCGTGGTGTCCTCGGGGTCGCGCGCCACCGCGCCATAGACCACCGAGACCAGGCCGAGTTCGGTCACCCGCCCCACCGGCACGCCGCGGAAGCGCACCGCCGCGCCGACATCCAGGCCGGCGATCGATTCGCGCACATAGGTCTCGAAGATGGCCTGCTCGCCTCGCAGCGTGCCGGAGGTCAGGAACAGGATGAACCCGACCGCAAGTGCTGCGCCCACCACCACGAGCGCGCCCACGCGGAAGTACAGCGAACGCCCGGCCTGCGCCATGTCAGGCGGCCTCGCGCCGGAAGAAGGCGCGCACGGTGGGTTGCTCGCTTTCGTCGCGCAGCCGGCGCGGATCGCCCTCGGCGATGATCCCCTGGGCGTCCTTGTCGAGCATGATGCACCGGTCGCCGATCGCCAGGATGGATTGCAACTCATGCGTGACCACCACGAAGGTGGTGCCGGTGTCGCGCGCGATGTCCTTGATGAGCTTGTCGAGCCCGGCCGATGTGATGGGGTCCAGGCCCGCGCCTGGTTCATCGAGGAACAGCAGCGGCGGGTCCAGCGCCATGGCGCGCGCGATTCCGGCGCGCTTGGCCATGCCGCCGGAAATCTCGGCCGGCAGGCGCGCGGCGGCATCGCCCAGCCCGACCAGGCCGAGCTTGGAGCGCGCCAGCGCCTCGCGCGCCGGGCGGGGCAGGCGGGTGTGTTCCTCGATCGGCAACTCGACGTTCTCGGCCAGGGTCATGCTCCCGAACAGCGCGCCGGACTGCCACATGACACCGATGCGCTGCAATAACGCACGACGGTCCCGATCGTTGGCCTCCGCCAGTTCCTCGCCGAGCAGCCAGGCATGGCCGGCAGCGAGCGGCACCAGGCCGATCAGCGCCTTGAGCAACGTGGACTTGCCGCAGCCCGACCCGCCCAGGATGACGAAAATCTCACCGCGCTGAACCTCGAAGGACACGTCCTTGAAGATGGTGCGCCCGTCGAAGGCGACGGCGAGGTTCTCGGCGCGGATGACGGGTTGCGGATCCGACGCGCTCATATGCCCAGCCGGAAGAACAGCACGGCAAAGACGCCATCCATCGCCACGATGGCGACGATGCCGCCCACCACCGCCGCCGTCGCGGCATCACCCACCGCGCGCGGCCCGCGCCCGGCCGACAGCCCCGCGCGGCAGCCGATGCCCGCGATGACCAGCCCGAAGCACGCCGCCTTGAACAGCCCGCCGGCCAGGTCGCCGAGCGACAGCCACTGCTGCAACTGCCCCTGCACCGCCGCCCAGGGATAGCCCAGCGTATTCATGATGAGCGTCATGCCGGCGAGGCCCGCCAGCGACATCAGCAGCGCCAGCACCGGCATCACCAGCGTCGCTGCCACCAGGCGCGGCAACACCAGCATTGCGGTCGGGTCCACGCCCATGATCTTCAGCGCGTCCACTTCCTCGTTCACCGTCATGGTGCCGAGCTCGGCGGCGAAGGCCGACCCGGTGCGCCCGGCCAGCACCACACCCGCCAGCAGCGGCCCGAGTTCACGCAACAGTGATATGCCGACGAGGTTCGGGACAAACACCTCGGCTCCGAACCGCCGCAGCGGAATGGACGACTGGTAGGCGAGGATCACGCCGATCAGGAAACCCAGCAGCAGCGTCAGCGGGAAGGCGCGGGTGCCGACCTCGTCGAGATGGCGCAGCAGGTCGGACCAGCGCAGCAGCCTCGGGTGCGCCAGCACGCGGCCGGTGGTGACCACGGCCTCCCCCATGAAGGCGATGCCCTTCAGCGCATCGCGCCCCCGACCGACCGTGGCGCGGCCGATCGCGGTGATCGGCCGCCAGCGCGGCGGTGGCGGGGGCGGCGGTGCGGCGGCCAGCGCGCGGCGCGTTCGGTCCAGCACGGCGGCGACCTCGTCGGCCGCGCCGCGCGCCTCGGCCTCGGGCGCGGCTTCCAACAGCAGCACCGCGCCAGCGGAATCGAGGGATTCAACAGCCGTGAGGTCAAGCGCCGTCACCGACCCGCCCGCACCAGCCGCCATGGCTGCCGGCCAGAGCCGCGCCGCCGCCGCGGCATCGAGCCGCCCGGCGAAGCGCAGCACGCGACCGCCCGCGCCCTCCACGACGTCGAGTTGCGCCTCGGATGCGCTTGCCAGGGTTCCGTCCATCGGGGGCATTGCACCCGTCCGGGGGGCCAGGGCAAGCCTTTCCTGGTCAGGTGCTCAGTGCGTGGATCAGTACGGCGGCGGCGACCGAGACGTTCAGGCTCTCGACCGGCCCGGCCGGCGGCAGCGTCACGCGCAGCGCGCAGGCCGCGATGGTGGGCGCCGCCAGGCCTTCTTCCTCGTTGCCCAGCACCAGCAGCACCGGCGCGCCGCGCGGCACGGCGGAGGGCACGGCGCCGCCGCGCGCGACAGCCGCCACGCTGGTGATCCCGGGTGGCAGGGCGCGCAGCAGGATGGGCAGGTCCATGGCGCGCCAGACCTCCAGCGCTTCGAGCCCACCCTCGGCGGTCCGGAACGCGGCGTCCGACAGCCCGGCCTGGCGCGGGTCGTTCGACAGCACGAGCGCACGGCATCCGAAGAAGGCGGCGGAGCGCGCGATGGCACCGAGATTGTGCGGATTGCCGATGCCATCCAACACCGGCGTGACGCGCGACGTGCGCAGGGCCTCGGGCAGGTCGCGCGCGTCGATCGCCGGCAGCGCGCGCGGTAGCGTCATCGCGACGATCCCGCCATGGTGCTGCGTGCCGGCGATGCGCGCGAGGTCGGCCGCCACCACCTCCCGATAGGGCCGGCGCAGGCGGGCCAGCGCGGCGCAATGCGGCCCGGCCTCGCGCCGGCGTTCGGCGGTGTGGAACAGGCGCATCACGTCCTGCGGGCGATGGGCGAAGACCGCGGCGACGGCGGCCGGACCGCAATGCCGGTCGAGGTCGGCGGGGCGCGTCACGCGGCGGCGAGGTCGAGCAGGCGGCGGTGCAGCGCCTCGGGAATGTCGATGCCGACCTGCGCCGCGCGCGCGGACAGCGCATCGCGCCGGCTGCCGGGCAGGCGCACGCCATCCTCGGCCTGCATGGCGTCGACGAAGGCCTCGATGCGGTCGGCGAAGGCCCCGGCGCCGGCCAGCGCGCCGGGGTCCACGACCAGCAAGGCCTGGCCCAGGCGCGGGCGGTTGCCCTCGTCGGAGAAGAAGCTGTTGGCCTCGAAGCCAAAGGCCGCACCGGTCAGCGCGCAGCACAGCAACTCCACCACCATCGCCAGCAGCGCGCCCTTGGTGCCGCCCATGGCGAGCATCGCCCCCGACAGCGCGGCGTTCGGGTCGGTGGTCGGGCGGCCCTCGGCATCCAGCGCCCAGCCTTCGGGAATGGCGCGGCCTTCCTTGGCGGCCACCATGATCTTGCCGCGCGCGACTTCCGACAGCGCCATGTCGATCACCAGCGGCGGCGCGTCACGGCGCGGGAAGGCGGCGGCGATCGGGTTGGTGCCCATCAACGGGCGCCGCCCGCCCGGCACCGGCATCGCCGCCGGCGAATTGGTGAAGGCCAGCGCGACCAGCCCCTGCTGCGCGAGGCGCGCCACCGGCAGGCCCATGGCCCCCGAATGATGCGAATTGGTCACGCCGGCGATGGCGATTCCATGCGCGCGCGCCCGCCAGCCCGCCTCCGATTCCGCCAGCGCCAGCGCGGGATAGGCGAGACCGTGGCGCGCATCGATCAGCACGGCGCCGCCGCATTCGTTGACGATGCGCGGCGTGGCGGCGCCATCGGCGCGCCCATTGCGCAGGAAGGCGGCGTATTGCGGCACGCGCGACAGGCCATGGCCGGCCTGGCCGGCTGCTTCGGCCGCAGCCAGCGCGCGCGCGGTGGCGGCGGCCATGGCCGGATTGGCGCCGGCAATAGCCAGCGCCGCGCGCGCCAGCGTCTCGGCCTCGGTCAGTGAAACGTTCATCAATCCGCGCGCAGCCCCGCTTCCTGGATCAAACGCGCCCAGCGCGCGGTTTCTTCCGTCACGAACGGCAGCGACCGCGCGCGGTCCCAGGCTTCCACGGTGAAGCCGCCGTCGCGCGCGCGGCGCGAAACGCCGGGGTCGCGGATGGCCGCCAGCGTGTCGGCTTCCAGCTTCGCCAGGATGGGCGCCGGCACGCCGGAGGGCACCATCATGGCCGTCCAGTTGGTCATCTCCAGCGTCGGCTGGCCGGCTTCCTTCACCGTGGGCACATCCGGGATCAGCGGGTGGCGCGCGGCCGAGGTGACGGCCAGTGCGCGCAGCCGCCCGCCCTGGATCTGAGCAATGCATTCCGGCAGGTTCGACACCATGACGTCGAGGTTCCCGGCCGCGAGGTCGGTGACCGACGGCGCGCCGCCGCGATAGGGCACATGAGTGATGTTGTCGCCGGCCCCCGCCGCGCGGCGCAGCAGTTCGAGCCCCAGATGCGGCGGCGACCCGTTGCCGGACGTCCCGCCATTGAGCCGCCTGGTCTTCGCCTGCTGCACCAGGTCGGCCAGCGTGCGCGCCGGGTTGCGCTCGGCATTCACCACGACCACCAGCGGCAGCGACCCCAGCACGCTGATGGTCGTAAGGTCGCTTCGGAAATCATAGGGCGCATTCGGGAACAGCGTGGCGTTCACCGTATGCGTCATGGTGATGGCCAGCAGCGTGTGGCCATCCGGCGCGGCCTTGGCCACCGCATCGGCGCCGATCAGCGCATTGCCGCCGGCGCGGTTCTCGATGACCACGGGGCGCGACCAGATCTCCGACAGCTTCTGCCCGACCAGCCGCGCCATGATGTCGGTCAGGCCGCCCGGCGGGAAGGGGACGACGTAGCGGACCGCGCGGTCGGGGAAAGGTGCCTGGGCGCGTGCGGCCGCGGGCAGCAGGATGGCGGGCGCAGCAAGGATGTGGCGTCGGCGGATCATGATTGTGGCCTCCCGTGGCGGTGTTTGGCGGAAGGCTAACGCGAAATGCGCGGGGCACGAAACAGCGCCCCGCGCCGCGCCTCACGCGCTTTCGTACAGCCTTGTCAGGCTGAACTCGCGGTGCCCGAGGATCTCCGCCGCGGTGTGCTGCCCATCCGCGGTGCGGATGATGCTGTCGAGCAGCGCCTCGCCCGCCTCGTCCATGTTCATCCGCTTCTGCAGCAGCCCGGTCACGTCGACGTCGACATGCTCGGACATGGTGCGCATGGTGCGCGGATTGGCCGTCAGCTTGATCACCGGCACGATCGGGTTGCCGATGACGTTGCCCTGCCCGGTCGGGAAGGTGTGCACGGCAAAGCCCGAGGCTGCACACAGCGTCACCATCTCGGCCGCCGCCGAGGACGAATCCATGAACCACAGCCCCGGATGCGTCGGCATCTCCGCCTTGTCCAGCACGCCATCGACCGTGCACTTCTTGCCGATCTTCTGGATGTTGCCGAGCGCCTTTTCCTCGATGGTGGTCAGCCCACCCTCGATGTTGCCCTTGGTGGGCTGGCTGTCGGACAGGTCGGAGGTCTTGTTGGCTTCCACGATCGCCTGGTAGCGGTCGAACATCGCCTGGAACTGCGCGCGGATCTCGGGCGTCCTGCAACGCGCCGCGACCAGGTGCTCGCCGCCGGTCAGCTCGGTGGTCTCGCCGAACACCAGCGTATTGCCGTTCGCCCACAGCTTGTCGAAGCTGTCGCCAACGGTCGGGCAGGACGCCAGGCCCGAGGTCGTGTCGGACTCACCGCATTTGGTCGACACCCACAGGTCGACCATCGGCGCACGCGTCTTCTTCAGCGAGGTCGCGTGCCTGACCATGCGGTAGGCGGCGCGCGACGCGGCGGCGATGGTGTTGATGTCGCCATTCTGCTCGATGGCGAAGAACTCAACCGGCTTGCCGGTGGCAGCGATACCCTCGGCGACCTTGCCGGCCCAGCCGAGCTCGATGCCGATCACCACCACGGCGGCGACATTCGGGTTGCAGCCGGTGCCGATGATGGTGCGGAAATGCAGGTCGAGGTCCGCGCCGAACTGCAGCCGCCCATAGGCGTGCGGGATCGCCAGCGTGCCCTGGATGTTGCGCGCGACACCCTCGGCCGCGGCATTGGAGATGTCGTCCACCGGCAGGATGAGCACGTGGTTGCGCACGCCCATGCGGCCGTTCTCGCGACGCCAGCCTTCGAAGGTGGCGCTCTTCAGGTCGATGCCCATCTCACCACCGCTTCGTCTTGACGTTGTGCACGTGCAGGTGCTCGCCGGCGCCGGCCGATATCCACGCCGTACTTGATAATGGTGTCGCCCTTGGCGATCGCCTTGATGGCGACCTTGTGGCCGATCGGGATGTCGGACTTCGCCGGGAATTCGATCATCCGGTCCTGGTCCATGATCCAGCCATTCAACGTCTGGCCGGCCTTGATCCCCTCGACGACCACGACACCGGCCGAATCGCCCTCGTCATGAACGCAGAAATGCACGGTCATCGTGCGTGCTCCTCCCCGAAAACAGTGGGGCGGACGCTAGAAGGGCAGGCGGGGCGGGTCAATTGCGAGAGGGCGCCGCCCTCTCGCGCTCTCCCGCCAGGGGGCGACGGCCCCCTGGACCGCGATCAATCGAGCGGGCGCTCATCCGCGATGACCTTGCCGTCATTGGGCAGCGAGCCGGGCGCGACGATCTCCACTGCGCCGCGCAGGCGCGTGACCGCCTGCAGCGATGCGGCGAGCGCATCGGCCAGCGCGGCGGGCGCCTCGGCGCGCAGCGTCATCGCATCCTGTTCGCCCATGCGCGTGATCACGAGGCGCAGCCGGCCCGTGCCGGGATGAAGCGCGGCGATCTGCGCCACCTGCTCGGGGCGCACGAACATGCCCTTCACCTTCGCCGTCTGGTCCGCGCGCCCACGCCAGCCGACGATGCGCGTGTTGGTGCGCCCGCAGGGCGAAGCGCCGGGCAGCACCGCGGACAGGTCGCCCAGCGCCAGCCGCAGCACCGGATGCGCGGGGTCGAGCACGGTGACGACAACCTCCCCGATCTCACCCTCGGCCACGGGGTCGCCGGTGCCGGGGCGCACGATTTCCACCAGCACGTCCTCCGCCACCACCAGGCCCTCGCGCGCCGGTGTCTCATACGCCACGCAGCCGAGGTCCGCCGTGCCGTACATCTGGAAGGCATCGATGCCGCGCGCGGCGATCTCGCCCTGCAGGGACGGCGGAAAGGCCGCGCCCGACACCAGCGCGCGCGTGATGCACGCCACGTCGCGCGCCCCCGCGGCATCGAGCAGGATCTTCAGGAAATCCGGCGTGCCGACGTAGCCCACGGGGCGGAAGGCGGCGATCAGGTCGAGCTGCGCCTCGGTATTCCCCGGGCCTGACGGAATCACCGCGCAGCCCAGCGCGCGCAACCCGCCATCCATGATCCAGCCGCCCGGCGTCAGGTGATAGGAGAAGGTATTCAGCGCCACGTCGCCTGGCCGGAAGCCCGCGGCGAAGAAGGCGCGCGCCATGTGCCACGGGTCGGTGCCGGCGCGCTCGCCCTCGAAGATCGGCCCCGGCGAGGTGAACAGCCGCGCGAAGGACCCCGGCGGATCGGCCACGTAGCCACCGAAGGGCGGCGCGGCCTTCTGCGCTGCGGGCAGGTCTGCCTTGCGCAGCACGGGGATGTGCGCAAGCGCGGCACGGTCCGTCACGCGCGCGGGATCGACGCCCGCCAGCCGCGCGGCCTGCGCCGGCGCACGCATCGCGGCGGCCAAGACCTGCGGCAGCACCGCCGACAGCGCGGCCGCACGCGCGGCGGCATCGCGCGTTTCGAGCGCATCCAGGTGATCGGCCATCACGTTCCTCCTGCCCACGGGGCTTCACCGTCCCCGCCCGCCATGGCACACCTTCGCAGCACGCGCAGCGGGAGGGAAACATGGCCGGCGTCTTCTACTACGATGGCACCTGGTCCACCGAGGAACCGAAGGTGATCGGCCCGATGGATCACGCCTTCTGGCTGGGCTCGGTGATCTTCGACGGCGCGCGCGCCATCCGCGGCTGGGCGCCGGACCTGGACCGCCATGCGGCGCGTTGCGTCGCCTCGGCGAAGTCCATGCTGATGAAGCCGACCAAGACGCCGGCCGAGATCGAGGCGCTGTGCCGCGAGGGTATCCGCCGCATGGGCCCCGATGCCGAGCTGTACGTCCGCCCGATGTTCTTCATCCGCAAGGGCCTCGGCGCCGCGCGGCCGGATCCGGACAGCACCGACTTCATCCTGTCGGTCTACGACAGCCCGATCCCGGCCTGGGCCGGCTTCTCGGCGGTGATGGCGCCGTTCCGTCGGCCCGCGCCGGACATGGCGCCGACCGATGCCAAGGCATCCTGCCTGTATCCGAACGGCGCGCGCGCCTCGGCCTTTGCGGCGACGCAGGGTGCCGATAATGCGGTGATGTGCGACGCGCTGGGCCATGTGGCGGAATTCGCCTCGGCCAATCTGTGGTTCGCCAAGGACGGCCAGGTGGTCACCCCGGCGGTGAACCACACCTTCCTGAACGGCATCACCCGCCAGCGCGTGATGCACCTGTTCCGCGAGGCCGGGGTCACTGTCCACGAACGGGCGGTGAGACCGGCGGAGCTCGATGCGGCGGACGAGATCTTCTCGACTGGCAACTACGCCAAGGTGCAGCCCTGCACGCGCTACAACGGGCGCGACATGCAGATCGGCCACTTCACCACGCAGGCGCGCGACCTGTACTGGCGTTGGATGGAGAGCGCGTCGAAGGTCGCCTGACGGCTCATTTCGCGGGCAGCGCTGCCTGCGGCATGGGCGTCGGCGCGGGGTCACGCGCCTGCGGCGCCGGTCAGCTGGATGGACACCCCGGCGCCGCGGGTGTTGGATTGTGCTTCTGACGTGAGCGCCTGGGCCGCCGTGTCGGGCGGGGCCGGTGTGCATGTCGCGACGGAGCATCCCGCATGGCACCCCCGCGCAAGATCCGGCTCGGCGTCTCGATGATCGGCATGGGCTACCATTTGGCAGCCTGGCGGCATCCACGGGCCTCGGCCGGGGGCAACATGGAATTGCAGCACGCCGTGCGCGTCACGCAGGCCGCCGAGCGCGGGCTGCTCGACATGGCCTTCCTGGCCGATGGCGTGGGCATCCGCTTCAACGACGTGCCGAAGGGCGCGCTGTCACACACATCGAAGAACGTGCAGTTCGAGCCGCTCACGTTGCTGAGCGCGCTGGCGATGGTGACGCGGCGCGTCGGCCTGGTGGCGACGGCGTCCACCACCTACAACGAGCCCTATCACATCGCGCGGAAATTCGCCTCGCTGGACCATATCAGCGGCGGGCGCGCGGGCTGGAACGTGGTGACCAGCGCGACCGACATGGAGGCGCAGAACTTCGGGCTCGTCGGCGCGCCGCCCAAGACCGGGCGGTACGATCGCGCCGTTGAGTTCGTCGAGGTGGTGAAGGGGCTGTGGGACTCGTGGGAGGATGACGCCTTCATCCGCGACCAGGAGTCGGGGCTGAACTACCACCCGGACAAGGTTCATGTGCTGAACCACGAGGGGAAGCACTTCCGTGTGGCCGGCCCGCTCAATGTGCAGCGCACGCCGCAGGGCCGCCCGATCATCGTGCAGGCCGGCGCGTCGGAGGATGGGCGCGAACTGGCCGCCGCCACCGCCGACGTGGTCTATGCCGCGGCGCAGACGCTCGCGGATGCGCGCGCCTATTACACCGACGTGAAGGGGCGCATGGCGAAGTATGGCCGTACGGCGGACCAGCTGAAGATCATGCCGGGCATCATGGCGGTGCCCGGGCGCACGCGGCAGGAAGCGCAGGACAGCTACCAGGTGCTGCAGGACCTGGTGCAGCCCGTGGTGGGCCTCGGCGCGCTGGCGAACTACCTGGGCGACCTGTCGGAGTACGACCTCGATGGCCCGGTGCCGGAGCCGGCAAACGGGCGCGACCACAGCCGCGGGCAGATCTTCCTGGAGATGGCGCGGCGGGGGAACCTCACGATCCGCCAGCTGTATCTGTCGGTCGCCGGCGGCAATGGGCATCGCACCGTGGTCGGCACGCCGGCCGATATCGTGGATGCGATGGAGGAGTGGTTCCACAACGATGCCGCGGATGGCTTCAACCTGCTGCCGCCCTGGCTGCCCGGCGGGCTGGACGACGTGGTGGACCAGGTGATCCCGGAGATGCAGCGGCGCGGACTGTATCGCACCGAATATGAGGGCACGACCTTGCGCGAGAATCTCGGACTGGACTGGCCGGAACACCCGGCGGTGGCGCGCAAGCGGGCGGTGATGGCGCAGGCGCTCGGGAGCGCGGCGCAGTGACGCGGCTGCTGATCGCGCTGCTGGTCGCGCTCGCCGCGCCGGCTTCCGCGCAGACCTTGCGCATCGGCATGAAGGCGGCGGTGGATGGGTCCGACCCGCATCAGTCCTACTCGCCCAACCGCAACGTGCAGATGCATGTCTACGAATCGCTGGTGAACCAGGACCAGTACCTGCAGCCCATCCCGGGCCTGGCCGAATCCTGGCGCATCATCGACGACACCACCTGGGAATTCCGCCTGCGCGAGGGTGTCACCTTCCATGACGGCACGCCGCTGACCGCCGCCGACATCGCCTTCTCGCTGCGCCGCGCGGCGGATGCGCGGGGGCTGCGGACCTACAGCGCGCAGCTGCGCAGCTTCGCGTCGGTCGAGGAGGTGGATTCGCGCACCGTGCGTATCCGCACGCGTGGGCCGGCACCGCTGCTGCATGTGAACCTGACCACCATCATGGTCGTCTCCGCCGCCGCGGTGGGGGCGACCGCGACCGAGGAGGATTTCAACGGCGGCCGCGCGGCGGTCGGCACCGGCCCCTATCGCTGGGTGCGCTTCACGCCGGGCAGCGACGTCACGCTGGAACGCGCGCCGCGCCACTGGGCGCCGCCCGAACCCTGGCAGCGCGTTGTCTATCGCTTCATCCCCAATGACAGCGCGCGTGTGTCGGCCCTGCTGGCCGGCGATGTCGATGTGGTGGATGCGGTGCCGCCGGCGCTGTACGGCCGCGTGCGGTCGGATCAGCGATCGCGCCTGCACACCGCGACCTCCGCCTTCAACCTGTACATGTACATCGACAGCGGGCGGGACCGTTCGCCTTTCGTGACCGGCGCCGACGGCCAGCCGCTGGATCGCAACCCGCTGCAGGACCGACGCGTGCGGCTTGCGCTGAGCCACGCGATCAACCGCGCCGCACTCGCCGAACGCGCCATGGAGGGCGGCGCGGAGGCCGCGGGCCAGATTGCCCCGCAGGGTTTCATGGGCCATGTGCCGGGCCTGGCAGTCCCGGCCTTCGACCCGCCACGCGCCCGCGCCCTGCTGGCCGAGGCCGGCTATCCGAACGGCTTCGGCCTGACCATCCACTGCACATCGGACCGCTTCGCCGGCGATGGGCGCACCTGCCAGGCGCTGGGCCAGATGCTGACCGCGATCGGCATCCGCACCGAGGTGGAGGCCATACCCTCCAGCATCTTCTTCCGCCGCGCCAATCGCGCGCCGGCGGCGGGCGGGCCGGAATTCTCGGTCTCGATGTCGATGTTCGCCTCGACGACGGGCGCGGCATCCGAAGGCATGAACAACATCCTGCGCACCTACAATCCGGAGCTCAGCCACGGCCCGGCCAATCGCGGCCGCTATTCCGATGCCGTGCTGGACGGTCTGCTCGGGCAGGTCGAGCGCACGATGGACAACACGGCGCGCGAGGCGCTGACCCAGCAGGCGGTGCGCCGCGCGATGGAGGAAGCGGCGATCGTGCCGATCTTCTTCGTCCGGTCCGGATGGGGGACCACGCCGAACCTCACGCTCATCCCGCGTGGGGACCAATATACCATGGCGACCGGCATCCGCGTCGCGCGTTGAAGGACGGCTCCGATGACCAAGAAGAAGCAACTGAAGCTCGGCGCCTTCCTGTCCGTGCCGGGCAACCACCTGGCGGGCTGGCGCCACCCCGATGCCGCAACCGAATCCGACATGGATTTCGGCTGGTACATGCGCCTCGCGCAGATGGCCGAGCGCGCGCTCTATGACACCATCTTCTTCCAGGACACCGTCGCTGTCGGTGGGTCCGATGCGCTCAAGGCCGGCGACCTCACGCGCACGCGGCTGTCGCGCATCGTGAAGCTGGAACCCACCGCCTGCCTGGCGGCGCTGGCGATGGGCACGACGCATATCGGCCTGGTCGCGACCGCCACCACCACCTTCAACGAGCCCTACAACATCGCCCGCCGCTTCGCGACGATCGACCACATCTCGAACGGCCGCTGCGGCTGGAACCTGGTGACCAGCCAGATCGAGGACGAGGCCGGCAACTTCAACCTCGACACCCATGTGGACCACGCCGCGCGCTACGCACGCGCCATCGAGTTCTATGAAGTGGTCGCCGGGTTGTGGGATTCCTGGGAAGCTGACGCCTTCCTGCGCGACAAGGAAAGCGGCATCTGGTTCGACCGCGACAAGATGCATTTCCTCGACCATCACGGGGCGCATTTCCATGTGCGTGGGCCGCTGAATGTCTCGCGCACGCCGCAGGGGCGCCCGGTGGTGGCGCAGGCGGGGTCGTCCGAACCGGGGCGCGAACTGGCGGCGCGCACGGCGGATGTGGTGTTCACGGCGCAGACCGAACTGGATGCCGCGCGCGACTTCTTCGCCGATGTGAAGGGCCGCACCGCGAAATACGGGCGCACGCCGGACGACATCAAGATCATGCCCGGCATCACACCGGTCATCGGCCGCACGATGGAAGAGGCGCAGGAGAAGTACGACCAGCTGCAGGCGCTGCTGCCCGATGACGTGGCCCTTGCCGCACTGGCGCGCTTCACCCGCGGCGTCGACATCTTCGCCTATGACCTCGATGGCCCGATGCCCGACCTGCCGGAGGCGAATTCCGCCAAGTCCCGCCAGAAGCTGATCATGGACATGGCGCGCAAGCAGAACATGACGCTGCGCCAGGTGGCGCGGTCGGTCTCCGCCGCGCAAGGCCACCGCGTGCTGGTCGGCACGCCCGAATACATCGCGGATGAGCTCCAGGAATGGCTGGAGAAGGACGCCGCCGATGGCTTCAACGTGATCTGCAACTACTACCCGAAGCCGTTCGAGGATTTCTCCAACCTGGTGATACCCGAACTGCAGCGGCGCGGCATTTTCCGCACCGCGTACGAAGGCACGACGCTGCGCGAGAACCTCGGCCTGCGCGTGCCGGAGAACCGCCACACCCGCGCGCGCCGCGCGCAGGCGGCCGACTGACCCGTCAGGGGCGGTGCAGCCGCGCGCGTTCGCGCGTGACCGTGCGCCGCCCGCGCTTATAGGCCATCAGCACCGGTGCGACCGTGCGCAGCGCCATCTCCGGCGTCTCGGCATCCAGCACCACCAGGTCGGCGGGGTTGCCGACAGCCACGCCGTAGTCGTCCTGCCGCAGCAGGCGCGCGGCATTCGTCGTCGTCATGTCCCACACCGCGCGCACCTCGGCATCCGACCCGCGGTTGGTCACGATCGCCTGCATGTTCGCCTGCCGCAGCAATTGCCCATCGCCGAAGGGTGTGAACGGGTTGAGGATATTGTTGGACGCGACGGAACACAGCACGCCCTGTTCCGCCAACCGGTTCGCATCCACCACGTTGCGCGGCGCATTCGCCTCGACGTGGCGCCCACCGAGATACAGATCCGTCGCGGTCAGGATGGTCGCCGCCACGCCGGCATCCGCCATGCGCCTGGCGACCTTGTCCATTGCCGGCCAGGGCATCGCCGCGAGCTTCGTGACATGCCCCACCGCGACGCGCCCACCCCAGCCGTATTGCTCGGCCAGGTCGCAGACCAGCAGCGTGTCCAATTCCTCGGCCGAAGTGCCGCTGTCCAGGTGCATGTCGATGTCGACGTCGAATTCGCGCGCCATCTCGAACACGCGCCGGATCTGCGCGGCACGGTCGCTGTCGTAGTTGGGCGCGGCGCCGACCACCGTGGCGCCGTTGCGCAGCGCCGCCACCATCAGTTCATCCGTGCCCGGGTTGTTGGTCAGACCCTCCTGCGGCATGACGCAGATCTCGAGGTCGATCGCCCAGCGGTATTTCTCGATCAGCGCGCGCACGCCCTCGACGCCGCGCAGCCCGACCCTGGGGTCGACCTCCGCATGGGTACGCATGCGCGTCGCGCCGTGCAGGATGCAGCTTTCGATGGTGCGGGCGGCACGCTCGGTCACGTCCTCCACCGTGAAGGTATGCTTCACGGCCGAAACACGCTCCATCGCGCCATGCGGGAAGCGCCGCGTCTCGCAGGCGCAGCGCCCCAGGATGCAGGATTTGTCGAGGTGGATATGCGTCTCGACAAAACCGGCGCTGACGACGCGCCCGCCGCCCTGCGCTTCTTCCGGCGCGGTCGCGTCCAGCCGCGGCGCGATGGCGGCGATCCGCCCGCCGGCGACGCCGATATCCATCGCCGGGTCGCCTGGCCTGGCGTCGGGCAGGCGCACGTCGCGTAGGATCAGGTCGAGCGGCATGAGAGTCTCCGGCAAGGTTGCAGCGATCGAACCACGCGCGTCGCGCATCGTCCATGGCACGCGCCTTGCCTCTTTCGTGGCATCATGCCCCCGACACGCACGCCGGAGCCCCCGATGACCCGCACACCCCGCCGCGCCCTGCTCGCCGCCGCCGCCCTGTCCGCCGCGCCCCGCCTGGCGCGTGCGCAGGCCTGGCCGCAACGGCCCATTCGCTGGATCGTGAACTTCCCGCCAGGCGGCGCGGCCGACATCCTGTCGCGCACGCTCGGCGAATACTTCGGCAACCGCCTCGGCCAGCCGATCGTCATCGAGAACCGCCCCGGTGCGGGCGGCATGCTCGGCGCCGACATCGTGGCGAAGGCGCGCGGCGATGTGCATACGGTGATGATCTCCTCCGCCGCCTCGCATGGCATCGGGCCGGTGCTCTATGCCAACGTGCCCTATGATCCGCTTGCGGATTTCACCCATATCCATTCGGTCGGCACCTTTCCCTCCGTGCTGATCGTGGGGCCGAACGTCGCGGCGACCAGCGTGGCGGAGCTGATCGCCCTGGCGCGTGCGCGGCCCGGTGAGGTCACCTACGGCTCCGGCGGCAACGGCACGATGAACCACCTGATCGGCCAGTTGCTCGCGCGCGCCGCGGGCATCGACTTCACCCACGTGCCCTATCGCGGCTCTGCGCCCGCCATGACCGACGTGATGGGCGGGCAGATCCCGGCGCTGATGGAAAGCGTGCCGACCGCCATGGGCAATATCCGCGGCGGCCGCATGCGCCCGCTCGCGACCAGCGAGGCCGAGCGCAGCACCGCCCTGCCGGACGTGCCGACCTTCGCGGAACTCGGCTTCCCGGGCGTGACGTCGACGAACTGGTTCGGCTTCTCCGCGCCCGCCGGCATCCCGCCCGAGATCGCCGCGCGCTGGGAGAGCGAGATCGCCACCGCCCTCGCCAGCCCGCCGGTGCGCGAGCGCTTCGCCTCGATCGGCGTGCGCCCCGGCACGCTCGGCGCCGTGGCCTATACCGCGCTGATCCGCGAGGAGCTCACGCGCTGGCGCGAGGTGATCCGCGCCGGCAATATCCGCGTGGACTGACCGCGTTCAGCGCCGCCCGGCTGCCCGCAGCGCGGCGACCGCCAGCGCGGTCTTTACCAGCGTGCCCGGCAGGAACAGCGCGAAGCCGGCAACCAGCGCGCGCTCCCAGCCGACGAAGCCGGCCAGCCAGGCCACGCCCGGCACGAACAGCACCAGGTGCGCGCCGGTCAGCACCAGCGCCTGCCGCCCCAGGCCGCGCCCGGCATGTCCGGCCAGCCAGGCCGCCGGCAGGAAGCCCAGCAGGTAGCCCGCCGTCGGCCCGGCCAGCGCCGCGATGCCGCCCGCGCCATTGGCGAAGACCGGCAGGCCGACCGCGCCTTCGGCCAGGTACAGCGCCACGCTCGCCACCCCCAGCCGCGCGCCGCCCAGCGCACCGAGCAGCAGCACCGCCAGCGATTGCAGCGTCGCCGGCACCGGCCACATCGGCAGGCTGACCTGCGCCGAGGCCGCCAGCACCGCCGAGCCCAGCAGCGCCATCCCCCAGAACCGCGCCGCCGCCGCACCGCGCGAGGCGGCCGTCACATCCGTCGTCATGTCGCTTCTTCCCCCCTACGGCGTCAGTGCGCCGGTCTCGCCACGCGCCACCGCGCCGAACACCAGCTCGTTATGCGCGCCGGCGGCCGGGCCGGTCCAGCGCACCATTTCGCGCGGCGCCACGCCGTCGAACCGGAACGGCGCCGCCGGATGCAGCACCTGGCCGAGCAGCGGGTCCGCCACCTCCATCACCCAGCCGCGCTCGCGGAAATGCGGGTCGGTCGCGCAATCGGCCATGTCGAACAGGCGCGAGCACGGCACCTCGGCGGCTTCCAGCACCGCCTCGGCGGTCGCGGCGTCGTGCCCGCGCGTCCAGTCGGCGATGGCGGCATCGAGCTCCGCCACGTTCGCGCACCGCCCGCTGTTATTCGCGAAGCGTAGGTCCTCGGCCATCTCGGGCTTGCCGATCGCACCCATCAACCGTTTGAAGATCAGGTCGGAATTGCCGGCGATGCACAGCCATTTCCCATCCGCGCAGGGATAGGTGTTGGTCGGCGCGGCGGTCTTGATCGCGGCACCCTGCGGCTGGCGCACCCAGCCGAACAGGCCGTACTCCGGCAGCATGCCCTCCATCAGCGAGAACACGCTGCTCACCAGGTCGACATCCACCACGCGGCCCTTCGCAGCGGGGTCGCCTTTCACCTGCCAGCACGCCGCGACCACCGCCATGGCGCAGTACATGCCGGCCAGGTCATCGCTGATGGAAACGCCGCAGCGCGGCGGCGGATACTCCGTCTGGCCGGGATTGGCGGTGAGGTGGCGCAAGCCCCCCATGGCTTCGCCGATCGCGCCGAATGCTGGCTTGTCGCGATACGGCCCCTCCTGCCCGTAGCCGGAGATACGCCCGATCACGAGGCGCGGGTTGGCCGCGTGCAAGACGTCCGGCCCAAGCCCGATGCGTTCGAGATAACCGGCGCGGAAATTCTCCACCAGCGCATCGGCGCGCACCAGCAGCGCCAGCAACTTCTCCCGATCCGCGGGTTTCTTCAGGTCCAGCGTCACGCTGAGCTTGTTGCGCCCATGCACGCTGAACCACACCGCATGGCCATCGACGCTGCTGCCCCAGCCGCGCACCGGGTCGCCATCCGGCGGTTCCACCTTCACCACCTCGGCCCCCAGGTCGGCCAACAGCCGGGTGGCGAAGGGCGCGGCGATGTAGTGGCCGAGCTCGACGATCTTCAGCCCCTCGAGGGGCAGCTTTCGGGCGTCCATCATGGAGCAACCCATACGCCGGAACGCGGCGGCGGAAAATCGCGTGGCGGGAAACGCTTCGGCAAGCATGCCGGCCGCATGTTCAACCCAGGGGCGCCGCGGCGCCCTTGTCTCCCTCGTGGCGCGGGTCCTCCCTCCCGTCGCTCCCGTCTGGCGCGCCGGGCGGAAAACTCCGGGGGCGGGGCCGTCGGCGGTCCCGCCCCCACCCTTTCCCCGGCCCAGATTTCCCCCGCGCCCGTTTTGCGGCAGGGTCGCGCCATGACCCGCAGGCGAGGCACCGCAGCATGACCGACGACGAAGCATTGGCCCGCGCCGCGGGCCTCGGCGCCCCATGGCGCGACCGCGGTGCCGAGATCGCCGAGGCCATCGCCCATGCCCGCCGACTGGCCACCGCCTTCCCGCGCCCGGCCAATGAGATCGCCGAACCCATGCCGGCCTTCGCCGTGCCCGTGCCCAAGGCGCAGCGCGCATGACCGCGCCCGAGGACATGACGCTGGCCGAGGCCTCGGCCGCGATCGCGCGGAAGCGGATCTCGCCGGTCGAATACCTGGACGCGCTGCGCACGCGCTTCGATGCGCTGGAGCCGCGGCTGAACACCACCATCCGCCCGCTGTGGGACGAGGCGCGGCTGGAGGCGCAGAAGGCGACGCGGCGCATCGCGCGATCCGGCCCGCGATCGGCGATCGATGGCCTGCCGATCGGGCTGAAGGACATCATCGACCTCAAGGGCCACCCCACCACCTGCCACTCGCGCCACCTGCTCGACAACCTGAAGCAGGCGGACGCGGCCGTGGTGGCGCGGCTGCGCGCGGCCGGGGCGGTGTTCCCGGCCAAGCTCGCGACGCATGAATTCGCCATTGGCGGGCCGGCCTTCGACCTGCCCTTCCCGCCGGCGCGCAATCCGTGGAACACGGCGCATCACCCGGGCGGATCGTCGTCGGGGTCGGGCTCATCCGTCGGCGCGGGCATCCTGCCGGCCGCGCTTGGCACCGACACCGGCGGGTCGGTGCGCCACCCGGCCAGCCATTGCGGCATCGTCGGCATGAAGGCGACCTACGGGCTGGTGTCGCGCCGCGGCGTCTTCCCGCTGGCCTTTACGCTGGACCATGTCGGGCCGATGACGCGCGACGTGGCGTCGAACGCCATGCTGTTGAACGCCATGGCCGGGCATGACGCCAACGACCCCGGCAGCGCTTCGGTGCGTGCCGAGAACTACGCGCGCGCGCTCAAGAAGGGGCTGAAGGGCCTGACCATCGGCTTCGTGCGCCACTTCCACGAGACCGACCAGCCGGCCACCGCGGAAGTCGCTGCCGCGCTCGAAGCCGCGGCGAAGCTCATGGCGAAACAGGGCGCCAAGGTGAAGACCATCACCCTGCCCAGCCTGGGCGACTTCGCCGGCGTCAACCGCGCCATCCTGATGAGCGAGGCCGCCGCCATCCACGGCCGCTGGCTGCGCCAGGCGCCGGAGGGCTACGCCAACCTCACGCGCAAGCGCCTCGCGCCGGGCCTGTTCGTGCGCGCCGAGGACTACGTGAACGCGCAGCGCCGTCGCCGCGAACTGGTCGCGGCGGTCGAGGCCGCCTTCACCGACTGCGACCTGCTGCTGACCGCCAGCAGCATGGACCCCGCCTGCCGCATCGACGACCCCGAGGCGGTCGAGATCACCTACCCTCGCCAGGCGCGCACACCCTTCAATGTCACGGGCCATCCGGCGCTGACGCTGATGTGCGGCCTGTCGCAGGCAGAGGGCCTGCCGCTGTCGCTGCAACTGGTCGGGCGCTTCTTCGCCGAGGCCACGATCTACCGCGCCGCCGCGGCCTATGAAGCCGCGGCGCCGTGGAAGGATCGGCGGCCAGCGCCGTGAGTCCGGATCCGCAGCCACGCGCTGCTCCGGACGCGATACCGGCCGGCCGCCCGCGAACCCTTCGCCCCGCACGGGCGGCGCACCCGCCACGCATGAACGCCGGGCACGCCTGGCGCCGCACATGAGCCCCGACGGCCTGGCGCCGGCGGCCGCACGCCGTACGCTGGCGCCCTCGCGCCTGCGCCGTGCCGTGCGCGGGGCCGCCGTGCCGGTGGTGCTGTTCCTCGCGGCGCTGCTGCTGCGCGCCTTCTCCTTCGCCCCCGCGGTGATCGACACCGACGAGGGGCTGTACATGCTCCAGGCGCGCGAATGGCTGGCCGGCAACTGGCCGCTGGTGGGCGTGTGGGACATGCACCCGGTCGGTGCGCCGGCGCTGTTCGCCGCCATCATGTGGCTGCTGGGCGACGCCATCTGGGTGCCGCGGCTGCTCGGATTGCTGGGCACATGGGCGACGTCCTGGGCGCTGTACGCCATCGTGCGCTTCGCCGCCGCGCCGCCCGCGCTGGGGTTGGCGGCGGGGCTGCTGTACCTCGCGCATTCCACGCTGCTGGGCGGGCTCGCGACCAATACGGAAGTGCTGTTCACCCCGCTCACCGCCTGGTCGATGGCGCTCGGGCTGCGCGCCGCACGCCGCGCGCTCGAGAACGGGGAGGCGCCACCCTTCGCCAAGGTGGTGGCGATGGGGCTGATGGTCGGCTTCGCGCTGGCGATCAAGCCGGTGACCTTCTTCGAGGGGTCGCTGGCCTGGCTGCTCCTGGTGGCGCCCGCCGTCTGGCGCGGCGTGCTGTCCTGGCCGCGCGCGGCGCTCTATGCCGTGGCCTATGCCGTGCTCTGCGCGACACCGACCCTGGTCTTCGCCGCGGCCTATGCGCTGCGCGGTGAGTTCGACGCCTTCCTGATCGGGTCCTTCCTGGCGCCGATGCGCTACGCGGGCGCGCGCGTCGGGCTGCTCGATGCCGGGCGCTACACGCTGATCGCGGCGATGATCCTGATGTGGGCCTTCGTCCTGCTGGTGCCGGCGTTGTGGCGCCCGCGCGTGCGGCGCGGGCCGGTCGCGCTGCTGCGGCGCTTCTGCGTGATCTGGTTCGCTGTCGCGACCTGCGCGGTGGTGATGCCGGGGATGTACTTCCAGCACTACTTCCTGATCTGGCTGCCGCCGCTGTCGCTGCTGGCCGCGCTGGGCGCGCGTCGGCTCGCGCGCGCCGCGCGGCCGGGGTTGGTGGTGGCGGCCTTCGCGCTGCTGGTGGGCGGTGTCGCGGTGGATGCGTGGCGGTCCTCGACCGTGCCGCGGCTGTACGGCGCGATCGGCCTGACCGGCCCGGACCCGGTGCGCGGGGTGGCCGACGCGCTGCGGCGCGAGATCGAACCGGGCGACGCCGTCTGGGTGGTGAACTACCACCCCGCGCTCTACGTGCTGGCCGAGGCCGGGCTCGCCACCCGCTACGCCTTTCCCGCCCAGCTGGTCGGCCCGTACTGGAGCGTGACCGGCATCGACCCGAACGAGGAAGTGGCACGCATCCTGTCGACCACGCCGCGCGCCATCGTCATCGACCGCGGCTGGTGGCCGAATGTGCGCCCGCGCATCGCCGCGATGATCGAGGAAGCGCTGGCCGAGCACTACGACCTCGCGGCGGTGGTGTGGGAGGAACGCGGGCCGGTCGAGGTGTGGAGATTGAGATAGGGTCTTCTCGATCCCCCGGACGGCCGGCGGGCCGCATCCGCGGCCCTTGCCCTCGCGCCACGCACTGGTGCGCTGGCGGCGGCTGATGGTCTGGGCGCGGTCGCGCCTTGCGCTCCCGGATCGCACTGCGCACGATCCGTTTGTTCTGACCTATCGTGTTGCGCGCGGCACCCGGTCCGTGAGCCCCACGCCCAGCGCCCCTACCGACAGCGCCAACCCCGCCCCGAAGATCGCCGCGTGGCTTTCCCCCGTCGCGCCGAACAGCGCCGCCATCGCGAACCCGGTCACCGCCTGCGCCACCGCGAAGCCGGCGGTCACGCGGACCCACAGGACCCCCGCCTCGGCGCCCGCGCGTTCGCGCGCCGCCGCCAGTGCCACCGAGGTCACCCCCACCGCGGCGACGCCCGACAGCACCGCCGTCGCCACCAGGCCCGCCATCCCCGGCAGCAGCGCGCAGCCCAGCGCCACCACCTGCAGCGCCAGCGCCACCACCATCGCGCGCCGCCCGCCCAGCCGGTCCGCCAGCGCCCCGCCCGCGAGGCTGCCCGAGACCGCCCCGGCGCCGAACAGCACCCAGGTCAGCCCGCCCATGGCGACCCCCAGCCCATGCCCGCGCGCCGCGAGGTCCGCCAGGTAGACCATCGGCGGCACCAGCCCCGCCCCCGACAGCGCATAGGCCAGCACCAACGCCAAGGCCGCCGGCACCGCCGGCCGTTCGCGCCGCGGCACGGGCGGCGGCGGCGCCGGCCAGAAGCGCCGCGCCGCGACCCACAGCATCAGCGTCACGCCCGACAGGCCAAGCCATGCCGCCGCCACGCCATGCCCGACCAGCGCCGGCACCAGCAAGGCCCCGAGCGTGATGCCCGACCCCACGCCCAGCAGCACGATGCCGCCGGCCAGGCCCCGCCGCTGCGGGGCCACCACCGCCTGCACCGCCGGCCCGGCCAGCCCCATCAGGACGCCGCCGGCGATCCCGGCCAGCCCGCGCCAGAGCGCGAGCCAGGCCAGCCCCCCGTTCCACGCGCAGCAGGCCGCCGCCAGGGCCGCCAGCAGCATGCCGGCATCGAGCGCGCGCGGCACCGAGACGGCGCGCGCCACCGCACGCGCCATCAGCGCCCCCGCCAGGTACCCGCTGAGGTTGACGGCCCCGAGCAGCCCGGCCCCCGCCCCATCGACCCAGCCCGCCGCCACCAGCGCCGGGAACAGCGGGACATAGGCGAAGCGTGCAAGGCCGATCCCGGAGCAGGTCGCCGCGGCCCCGGCCAGCGCCGGCGCCAGGACCCCGCGGGTCGTCATGCGGCCGCGCCGCGCCGCGGATGGCTGGGATCAGGACCCCAGTCGCGCCGCGCGGATGGCCCGCCGCAGCCGCGCCACGCCCGACCGTGGATGGCCGTTCTCGCACAGCCGCAGCCCGTCCTCGGCCAGGCTGCGCGCGGGTTCGTTGCGCGCGCCGGGCATCGGCGCCAGGCGCTGCGCCAGTTCGCGGCAGTAATCCGGGCTGTCGGTGGTGACGCGCGCCACCGGCTCCGCGCCCGTCGCGAGGGCGGGCGCGGCCAGCACCAGCGCAAGGATCGGCAGGCGTCCCATGCCCCGCAGTATCGCAAAGCCGATCTCGCTGCCGGGTGGCCGACCCATGACCTCGCGGTCATGCGAGCCCCAGGCGGATGCTGGCGCGCAGGCCCGGCACCGCCGCGCCCGGCGACGCGTCCTCGAGCAGCAGGTCGCCGCCATGCAGGTGCGCCACCGCGCGCACCAGCGACAGCCCCAGCCCCGACCCCGGCGTGCCGCGCGATGCATCGGCACGAAAAAAGCGCTCCCCGGCGCGGGCGCGGTCGGGTGGCGAAAGGCCGGGACCGCTGTCCTCGACGACGATGTCGATGCGCTCGCGCGCCGCCGCGCGCGCGCTGATCCGCACGCTGCCGCCGGCCGGGGTGAATTTCAGCGCATTGTCGATCAGGTTGCCAACCGCCTGCGCCAGCAGGTCGCGGTCGCCCACCACATCCAGGCGCACCGGGAGGTCCACCGCGATCGACTGGCCGCCGCTCTCGGCAACCGCGCCATAGAATTCCGCCACATCGGCCAGCAGCGGCACCAGGTCCAGTGGCGCGAAGGCGGCGCGGCGCGCTCCGGCCTCGGCCTCGGCGATGCGCAGCAGCGCGCCGAACACGCGCGTGATGTGGTCGAGGTCGGCGATGCCCTGCTCCATCGCCGCGCGCAGCGCCTCGCCGTCGGTCTGCTCGCCCAGCGCTTCCTCGAGCTTGGCGCGCGCGCGCGCGATCGGCGTGCGCAGGTCGTGCGCGATGGAATCCGACACGCCACGCACGCCGGCCATCAGCCGGTCTATGCGTTCGAGCATGTCGTTCATGCTGCCGCCCAGCCGGTCGAATTCGTCGGCGCGCTGGGAAATCGGCACGCGCCGCGACAGGTCTCCCGCCGCGATCGCCTGCGCGGTCAGCGCCGCCGGTCGCAGGCGAAGCTCCACGGCACGGCGCAGCACCGCCGCGCCCAGCAGCGCGAAGGCCGCCGCCGCCACAGCGGCCCAGGCGATGCCCTCGGCCAGCAGCGTGCGCAGCTTCTGCTTCTCCGCCACGTCGCGCCCGACGACCAGGCTGTAGCGTTCGCCCAGTTCGATCGCGTAGAGCCGTGCCTCGATCCGCGCGCCCTCGCGCTGCACCGTGCCGAAGGTCCAGGTTGCCTCCGGCGGCAGCCCGGGCGGCCAGCGGTCGAGATTGCCCGCGAGGCGCGCGTCATTGGCATCCAGCAGCAGGTAGATGGCGGTCCCCTCGACGTCGGAGGCAAGGCGGTCGGCGATCGCCTCGGTCACCGCGCCCGGCCCCGCCTCGCGCCAGCGTTCGACCAGGCCGAGCGCATCGGTGCGCACGGCCGCATCGGTCTGGCGGTCCAGCGAGCCGGCGGTGGCGTACCACAGCACCAGCGCGAACAGCGCCGAGGCGCCGATGAAGATGCCGGCGAACAGCAGCGCGAAGCGGAAGCCGGCGCTGCGCAGGAAGCGCAGCATGCCCTCCCAGCCGCCGACCGGCTCGCCGCGCGGGTAGGGCGGGGGCGGGATGGTGGCGCCCTCAGGCAGCGCGTGCGGGGAAGCTGCCCATCCTAGGCCTCTGCGCGGATCATGTAGCCGGCATTGCGTATGGTATGGATCAGCGGTCTGTCGAAGCCCTTGTCGATCTTCTGGCGCAGCCGGCTGACATGCACGTCGATCACGTTGGTCTGCGGGTCGAAATGATAGTCCCATACCTTCTCGAGCAGCATCGTGCGCGTCACCACCTGGCCGGCATGGCGCAGCAGGTGCTCGAGCAGGCGGAATTCGCGCGGCTGGATCTCGATCCGCTTGCCCGCGCGCATCACGCTGCGCGCCAGCAGGTCCATCTCGAGGTCGGCGATGCGCAGGCGGGTGGTCGGCGCCTCCATGGCCGGGCGGCGCGCCAGCACCTCGACGCGCGCCAGCAGTTCCGCGAAGGCGAATGGCTTCACCAGGTAGTCGTCGCCGCCGGCCTTCAGTCCCTTCACCCGTTCATCGACCGCCGACAGCGCAGACAGGAACAACACCGGCGTGCGGTTGCCCTGCGCGCGCAGCGTCTCGACCAGGCGCACCCCGTCCACGCCGCCCGGCAGCATGCGGTCGAGCACCAGGATGTCGAAAGGCTCGGATGCGGCGAGGAACAGCCCGTCGCGCCCGTTGCCCGCGTGTTCGACATTGTGCCCGGCCTCGGCCAGGCCCTTGCGCACGAAGCGCGCGACCTCGGCATCGTCTTCGACCAGGAGAATTCGCATCGCGTGCTTTCCAGGACTGCCTCGCGCTCGCGAGGGGCGCGCCGCCGCAGACTACAGGGCGGCGCGCGAAAGGCGAATGCCCGGGCGGATCGGTGCCCGACGCATCAGACGGCCGATCAGCTCTCGCCCGGCCGCCGGCCGATCTGCACGGCGATCTCCTGGCTGCGCCCGGCGCGCTGGAGGGTCAGCCGCACCGTCTCGCCGGGCGGCAGCACCGCCACGCCGCGCACCAGCGCGCGGGAAGTGGTGACCACCTCCCCGTTCAGCGCCGTCACCAGGTCGCCCTGGCGCAGCCCGGCGCGGGCGGCGGGGCTGCCGCGCTCGACGCCCATGATCAGCGCGCCGCGCTGGCGGCGGCCCTGTTCCTCGGCGTCGGAAACCGACACGCCAAGCCAGCCGCGGTCGACCCGCCCGCCGCGCAGCAGCGCCTCGACCACCGGGCGCGCCAGGTCGGATGGCACCGCGAATCCGATGCCGGCGGACGCGCCCGAGGGTGAGTAGATGGCGGTGTTGATGCCGATCACCTCGCCCTGCATGTTGAACAGCGGTCCACCGGAATTGCCCGGGTTGATCGGCGCGTCGGTCTGGATGAAGTCGTCGAAGGGCCCGGCGCCGATATCGCGGCCGCGCGCCGAGATGATCCCGCTGGTGACGGAACCGCCCAGGCCGAAGGGATTGCCCGCCGCCATCACCCATTGCCCGACCCGCATGCTGCCCGAGGCGCCGAGCGAGACGGCCGCGAGCGGCGTGCGCGGCGTGATGCGCAGCAGCGCGAGGTCGGTCAGTTCGTCCGCGCCGATCACCCGCGCCACGTAGTCGGTGCCGTCCTGCGTGGTGACGGTCACGCGCGTGGCGTTGCCGACGACGTGCCCGTTGGTGACGACGATGCCGGATGGTTCGATGATGAAGCCCGACCCGGCGCCCTGCACCAGTTGACCGCGCCGGCCGCGTTCGACCGGCCCGCCGCGTTGCTCGCCGACGCCTTCACGGCTGGTGACCTGGATGCTGACCACGGCGGGCAGCACGCGTTCCGCCAGGTCGGCGAAGTCCGGCAGGCCACGCTGCGCCGCCGCCGGGTGCGTGCAGGCGGCGAGCGCCGCCGGCAGCAGCAGCGCGAGGCGGCGTGACAGGCTGGGCGAATCGGGCGCAGGCGGGGGGGTGATCACGCGGGCAATCTGCGCTTGCCACCCCGGCCGTTCAACCGGAAGCGGCGGCCGGATCCTCCGGCCAGGCGTGTTTCGGGTAGCGGCCGCGCATGTCGCGGCGCACATCCGCCCAGCCACCCTTCCAGAAGCCCGCCAGGTCCCCGGTCACTGCGACCGGGCGGCCGGCGGGCGAGAGCAGGGCGACCTGCAGCGGCACCCGGCCGCCCGCCAGCGGCGGCATCGCCGCGAGCCCGAACAGGTGCTGGGCGCGGGCTTCCAGCGTTGGCACGTCGCGCGCGTAGTCGATGGCGGCGGACCGGCCGCCCGGCAGGGCGACTCGCGCAGGCAGCGCGGCGTCCAGCGCGCGGCGGCGGTCCCAGGGCAGGGCATCGAGCAGCAGCGCGGTGACGTCGAGCGCGGCGAGGTCGGCAAGGCGCGAGCGCCCGTGCAGGTGCGGCGCCAGCCAGTCGCGCACGGCGGCGACCAGCGCGGCGTCGGACAGGTCGGGCCAGGTTTCGCCCTCCACGCGCCGCATCCAGGCGATGCGCGCCTGGGCCTGGCGCGCGGCGTCGGTCCATTTCAGGTCGCGCAGCGCGCGTTCGGCGGCGGCATCGGCCAGGGCCAGCGCGACCGCCTGCGGGTCGGCATGCGGCAGCGTCGATTCTTCCAGCACCAGCGGGCCGAACATCAGCCGCCGGCGCGCCACGACGGCACCGGCGCGGGCGTCGAAGGCGGCGCCTTCCTCGCGCCGCAGGCGTTCGGGGAAGCGGGCCTCCAGCACCGCGCGGTCGATCGGCGCGGCCATGCGGATGCGCGTCTCGGTGCCCTGCAGTTCCAGGTCCGCGACGGCCAGCAGCGGCGCGCGCGCCAGCGGGTCGGTGGCGGGCAGGCGCGCGCCCCCACCCGCGGAGCCGGAAACGCCCCCCCCGGCGGAGCCGGAAAAGCCCCTTCCGGCGGAGCCGGAAACACCAAGCCCTGCCAGTCGGAACGCGCCGTCCATCGTGCCGCGCTTGGCCGCGATGCGGTCCGGGAAGCCCGCCGCGAGCAGCGCACCGGCATCGCCCTGCGCCGCGACCGACCCATGCACGCGCAGCCGCCGGCGATGCAGCGCGGCGGCGCGGCGGATGCGATGGATGGCGCCGGCATCGGCATCGCCGCGGTCGCGGCCATGCAGCGCATCCAGGCGGAGATGAATGTCCGCAGGGGCATCGCGCCCGCGAATCGGGTCGCGTTCCTCGAGCAGCGCGGCGAGGTCGGCGGCCAGCGCGCGTTCGCCGTCATCCGCCGCCGCCAGCATCATGCGCGCGAGGCGCGGATGGGTTCCCAGCCGCGCCATGCGGCGCCCGACCTCGGTGATGCGCCCCTGTCCATCCAGCGCGTCCAGGTTGTGCAGCAGGGCCCGCGCGGCGGCCACCGCGCCGGCCGGCGGCGGGTCGAGGAAGGCCAGTGTCGCCGGCTCCGCCCCCCAGGCGGCGCAGTCCAGCACGAGGGAGGAGAGTTCCGCCTCCAGCATCTCCGGGCGGTCGGCCTGCGGCAGTCCGCGGTGGAGCGCCTCGGTCCACAGCCGGATGGCGACGCCCGGCGCCTGACGGCCAGCGCGGCCGGCACGCTGTTCGGCGGCCGCCTTGCCGATGCGCAGCGTGGCCAGGCGCGACAGGCCGGTCGCGGCATCCAGCCGCGGCGCGCGGCGGAAGCCGCCATCCACCACGATGCGCACGCCCGGGACGGTCAGCGAGGTCTCGGCGATCGAGGTCGCCAGCACCACCTTGCGGCGGCCGTCCGGCGTGGGGTTCAGCGCGATGTCCTGTTCCGCCGGGGGCAATTCGCCGTGCAGCGGCACGACCAGCGCATCGAGGCCGGACAGACGGTCCTGGGTGCGGCGGATTTCGCCCCAGCCGGGCAGGAAGGCGAGCACGTCGCCCGGATGGTCGCGCAGCGCGTCGCGGATCGCGCCCGCCATGGCCTCGGGCAGGTCGCGGCTGTCCTTGAGGTCGCGGCTGCGGTGGCGGAGTTCGACCGGCCAGGCGCGGCCGAGGCTCTCGATGACCGTGCAGCCGCCCAGCAATCCGGCGAAGGCCGCGCCGTCCAGCGTGGCGGACATCGCCAGCAGGCGCAGCTCCGGGCGCAGGTTGGCCTGCAGGTCGAGGCACAGCGCCAGCGCGAGGTCGGTGTCGAGGTTGCGTTCATGCGCTTCGTCGAACAGCACCGCCGCCACGCCATCGAGGCCCGGGTCGGATTGCAGGCGGCGCACCAGCAGACCCTCGGTGACCACCTCCACGCGCGTGCGGTCGGACACCAGGCGGTCGAGCCGCGTGGCCAGGCCGATGGTGCCGCCGGGCTGGCCCTCGCCCAGCAGGTCCGCCATGCGGCGGGCGGCGGCGCGGGCGGCGACGCGGCGCGGCTCCAGCACCAGGATGCGCTGGTTCTCGGCCCAGGGCTCGTCCTTCAGCACCAGCGGCACCAGCGTGGTCTTGCCAGCGCCTGGCGGTGCGACGAGCACGGCGTTGGGACCGGCGCGCAGGGCGGCGGTCAGCGCGGGCAGCGCCTCGGCCACCGGAAGGTCGATGTCGATCACGCGCTCCGTCTAGAGCAGCGGCCGGGCGCGGGGAACCTGTGCGCGGCCCCTCGTGCTGCGGCGCGTTCCGCCCGATATGAAACCGCATGATCCGTGCCGTCGCCCTCGCGCTGTCCCAGCTCAACGACCCCGCCTTCCGCCGCCCGCTGCTGTGGGGCGTGCTCGGCGCCGCGCTGTCCATCGCCCTTCTGGCCTGGGGCGCCATCGAGGGCGCGGCCTGGCTGGCCGGCGGGACGGGCTGGCTGTCCTGGCTGGCGCAGGCCGGCGGTGGGCTGGCGGCGCTGGTGCTGGCCTGGTGGCTGTTCCTGCCGGTGGCGGCGGCGATCGCCGCGCAGCTGGTGGAACCCGTCGCCGCCGCGGTGGAGCGCCGGCACTACCCGCATCTCGCGCCGCCGCAGGGTGCATCCATCGCCGCGCAGATCGCCTTCGGGTTGCGCTTCGGGCTGAAGCTGCTGGCATTGCAGCTGCTGTTGCTGCCGCTGCTGTTCGTCCCGGTGGTGGGGTTCGTGCTGGCGATCGTCGTCTCCGCCCACGCGCTGGGGTCGGGGATGGTGCAGCAAACCGCGCTGTTGCGCATGGACACCGCGCAGGCGCGCCAGGCCTGGCGCCGGCTGCGCTGGTCGGGCTGGGCCCTGGGCCTGGTGCTGGCGGCGATGGCGCTGGTGCCGCTGCTCAACCTTCTGGTGCCGGTGGTCGGCACCGCGGCGGCGGTGCATCTGCTGCAACGCTCCACGAACACGTGATAGCGCGAATCCTGGGGATAAGCCGGGCTGCGGCGTTGTGGCCGGCTTGAAGCGCGTGCTAGCCCCGGTGGGTCAAACGCAACAGCCGGAATCGAGGGGAACCGACATGTCGATCTTCCGCCGCAAGGATGAGACGGGCCAGCCCGAAGCCACACCCGCGACGGTGCCGGTGTCGCGTGATTCCGACCTGGCGATGCCGCCGTTCCGCCCGGCCGGCGTGACGCTGCCGGCCGCAGCGTCCGGCCCGGCCGCGCCGAAGCCGACCGCCGCGCCCGCCGCCGCTGGCGTCGCGCGCGTGCCGCCGGCGCCAGGTGCCGCACCCGCTGCCCCCGCGCGCGGCCCGGCCCGCACCGAGGCCGCCGAACGCCGCACCATGATCATCGGCAAGGGCATCAGCCTGCAGGGCACGGTGACCGAGGCCGAGAAGCTGGTCATCGAAGGCACCATGGAAAGCCAGCTGCTGCAGGCGCACGAGCTGGTGATCAGCCATTCGGGCGTGTTCAAGGGCGAGGTCCAGGTCGAGGATGCCGAGATCGCCGGCGTCTTCGACGGCACGCTGACCGTCAATGGCAGCCTGACCATCCGGGCCACCGGCCGCGTCATCGGCATCGCGCGGTCGCGCCGGCTGTCGGTCGAGGATGGCGGGCAGCTCTCCGGCAAGATGGAGATGATCACCGGCGATGCCGCGGCCGCCTCCGCGCCGCGCCTGGCGCCGGTGCCGGTGCCCGCGCCGTCCCGCAACACTGAGCCCGCCGACGCCTGACGACCCGGCGCGGGCGCGCCCCATGATCGGTCTGCGCCCCGCCGTGCTGCTGCCGCTTCTGGCCGTCGGCTGTACCGCGGGCCGCGGGGAGGAAGCGGCGGCGCTGATGCAGCAGGCGCTGTTCTCCACCCAGGCGAGCCTGGCGATGGCGGGCGGTGCGTCGCAGCCACGTCCGGTGGCCCCGGGTGCAGCAGGCGCGCCCGCGGCGGCTGGGCCACAGCCTGCCGCCACGCCTGCCGCCATCGCGCCCGGACCCCGCCAGCGCGGCAGCGCGCCGCCCGTGGGGGCCGCCGCGCTGATGGGCATCAGCGCCGACCAGATGCGCCGCATGCTGGGCGACCCGGCGCTGCGCCGCGCCGAGGGCGAAGCGGAGGTCTGGCTGTATGAGGCCGCCGCCTGCCGACTCGACGTCGTTCTGTACCCGCAGGGTGGCGCGCTGGTCGTGGCCCATGCGGCGGCGCGGTCGCATGGCGTTGCGCAGGGCGTCACCGAGGCCGCCTGCCTGGCGGCGATCGCGACAGCCCCGGCCACCCTGCCCTGGGGCGACCCGGGGCGGCGCGCGTGATGCTGGCGCCATGAGGCGTCCGGCGATGGCGGGCGGCAGCGCGACTCGCCGCCCATGACCGCCTGGCTCGATGCCTTCGTGCCGGCCTTCGCGCTGCTGGCCCTTGGGGCGCTGCTGAAGCGCCGCCTGCTGCGGGACGATGCCGTCTGGGCTGGCATGGAACGCCTGATCTACTGGGTCCTGCTGCCATCGCTGATCGTCGCGGCGTTGTCACCGCTCGACCTGGCCACGCTGCCGCTCGGGCGCATCGCCGCGGCCATCTGGGGCGCGCTGGCACTCGGCACCGTCATCGCGCTGATTCTGTCGCGCGCGCTGGCGCTGCCGCATCCGGCCATGACATCGGTTCTGCAGGGCGGCATCCGCTTCAACAACCTCATGGGCTTCGCCATCGTCGGATCGCTGTTCGGTGCCGAGGGCATCGGCTTCGGCGCGGTCGCCACCGGCATCATCGTGCCCTTCGTGCAGACCGTCACCACGCTGGCCTTCGCCTTCGACGGCACGCGCGGGCCGCCACGGCCGCTGGCCATCCTGCGGCAGTTGGTGCTCAACCCGCTGCTGCTGGCCGTGGCGATCGGCTTCGGGATCGCGGCGCTGGGCGGGTTGCCGGCGGGCCTGGCACCGACGGTGCAGACGCTCGGGCGCGCGTCGGTGGCCCTGGGGCTGTTGTGCGTGGGGGCGGCGCTGTCGATGCAATCCTTCTCCGACCGCATCGGCGTCCAGGCGGCGACCGGCGTACTGAAACTGGTCGTGATGCCGGCGGTGACCTGGGCGTTGTGCACGCTGCTGGGGTTGCCGCCGCTCGCCACCGCGGTGGCGGTGGTGTTCATGGCATTGCCGACGGCGGCGACGTCCTACGTGATGGCGCGCGCGCTGGGCGGCGACGCGCGGCTGATGGCGGCGATCACCACCACGGAGCACATCCTGTCCATCGTCACGTTGCCGCTGTGGGTGGCGCTGGTGGCGCCGTAGGCGCCGTCCCCCCGGGGGCCGTCGCCTACAGGCCCAGCAGGGCGGGCAGCGCGGTCATCTCGGCGAACACCTCGGCGCCATGGGCGCGCAGCACGCCCGGCGGCGTTTCATGCGCGAAGCCCAGCACCCGGCAGCCCGCCGCCACCCCGGCGCGCACGCCGGGCACGCTGTCCTCGACCACCACGCAGTCGCGCGGCGCGGCACCGCACGCCGCCGCGGCGGCCAGGTAGATGTCCGGCCAGGGCTTCGGGCGATCGACATCCTCGAAGGAAAACACGCGATCGGCGAAGACCCTCGCCAGGCCGAGCGAACGCATCTTCGCCATCAGCTCGGCCCGCGCGGAGTTCGACGCGACCGCCACCGGTACGCCTGCCGCGGCCACCGCGCGCACCACATCGGCCGCGCCGGGGATGGGCGGCGTGCGACGCGTCATCTCATGCGCGATCAGTGTCGAGATCTCCTCGGCCCAGGCATCGGGCAAGGCGCCGATTCGCGCCTCGATGCGCGGCACCATGTCGGGCAGCGCCATCCCGAGGAAGGTCTCGCGCGACTGCGCCGCGGTCATCGGCCAGCCCAGCGCGGTGAGCTGCTCCGCGACCAGCGTGTTCACCATCATCTCGGTGTCCGCCAGCACGCCGTCGCAGTCGAACAACACGGCGCGCGGCCGGGTCACGCCCACAGCTCCGCGGACCCACCGCCCGATGAGATGCAGGCCCGCGCGCAGGGGGCATCCGCCGTCGGCGTCACGCCGGTTCCCGCACCGTCGCGCGCGTCTCGGCGCTTGCCCTGGCGTGCGGGCAGTCGCCGTGCTGCTTCGGGCATTGCCGCCCGCCCGCGAAGGAGCACAGCGACCGGCCGGAGCCCAGCGCGCCGCGTGCCAGGTCAGCCAGCGCCCCGATGAAGGCCGGGTCGCTGTTCTGCGCCGGCACGCGGAAATAGCCGGGGATGCCGAGGTGGTCGGCTTCCTCGCGGTATTCCACATCCAGCTCCACCAGGGTTTCCGAATGCTCGGAGACGAAGGCGATGGGACAGATCAGGATCGCGACCTTCTCCTCGGCGGCACGCTCGATCTCGTCCTCGGTGGAGGGGCCGATCCACTTCTGCGGCGTCACGCGGGACTGGTAGCAGACGATGTGATCCAGCTGTCCGATGTCGAGCCGTTCCACCACCGCCGCGACGGTGCGCTCGACCTGCCATTGGTACGGATCGCCGGCGGCGATGATGCTCTCGGGCAGGCCGTGCGCCGAGAACAGGATGCGCAGCTTCACGTCCGCCGGCAGTTCCGCGCGCGCCTTCGCGTAGCTGTCCTGCACCAGCCGCGCGGTGGCCGCGGCGAAGCCGCCATCGGAATGCCAGCAGCACAGCGTGGTGGTGGGCACCGACAGCCCGGCCTTGCGGCAGGCATCATCCCAGGCGGCGATGGAACTGCCCGTGGTCGTGGTCGAGAACTGCGGATAGAGCGGGAATAGCAGGACCTCGTCCGGTGCCCAGGCCTGCACCGCCTTCGCTGTTTCGTCCGACAGCGGGTGCCAGTAGCGCATCGCCACGAAGGACCGCACCTCGAGCCCCGGGTCGCCGGCCAGCGCCGCGTCCAGGGAACGGCCCTGTTCCTCGGTGAGCTCCAGCAGCGGGGAGCGGCCGCCGATCACGGCGTAGTTCTCCATGGCGGGCTTCGTGCGCCGCCAGGCGATCAGCCGGCCGAGCCAGGGGCGGATGAACCCCGGCACGCGCAGGATGGCCGGGTCGGTGAACAGGTTGACCAGGAACGGGCGCACGCTCTCCGGGCGGTCGGGGCCACCCAGGTTGAACAGCACGATGGCGACGCGGCGCTTGGTCATGGCTGCGACCGACATGCCCCGCCCGGCGCCTGCGTCAAGGCCCGGCGACCCTTCAGGCATTCGCCACGGGGGCCGAGGATGGCTGGCCGCGGCGCTGCTGCCACAGTTGCACGAAGTCGATCGGCGCCAGCAGCACGGGCGGGAAGCCCCCGTCGCGCGTGATGTCGGCCAGGATGTTACGCGCGAAGGGGAACAGCAGCCGTGGGCATTCCACCAGCAGCACGGGTTCCATCATCTCCGCCGGCACCCCGTTCAGGGTGAAGATGCCGCAATAGACCAGCTCGGCGATGAAGGCGGTGGCGCCGGCGGTGGTCTTGGCATCGGCGCGGATGTTCAGGGAGATCTCATAAGTCTCCTGGCCTTCCTGCAGGCGGCGCGCCTGGACATCGAGGGCGATGTTGATCTGCGGCGCCTCGCGCATGGTCAGGTAGATCTCGGGCGCGCCGGGAACCTCGAAGCTGAGGTCCTTGGTGAACTGCAGGTTCAGGACCACGGGGCCGGTGCCCGGGGGGGCGCCGCCATTTGCGGCCCCGGGGGCGCCCGGTGGGGCCGGGGGGATCTGCTGGTCGGACATGTCGGGGCCTTTCGTAGCGGACGCGGCGAGCACGCCATACAATCGCGGCGCGGTTAGCACGCGGGGCGGTAGGGCGGCAAACGGCACGGGGGTGACCGGCGAAGATGCTCGCGCCGCAGGGCCGCGGGCGCCTAGGCTGGCGGTGGAACGGCCCCGCGAAAGGCGGCCGCCAGGGAGAGGGACGCCGCATGAGACTTGTCGCCATTCGCCGCCGCGCCGTGCTTGCCGCCGCCGGCGGGCTCGCCGCGCCCCGCCTTGCCGCCGCGCAGGAGGCCTGGCCGGCGCGCCCGGTCCGCTACATCAACCCCTATACCGCCGGCGGGCCGACCGACACGCTGTCGCGCCAGATCTGCCAGAAGATGGCGGAATTGTCCGGCCAGCAATTCGTGGTCGAGAACCGGACCGGTTCGGGCGGGGTCGTCGGCAACCTCGCGATCGCGCAATCGGCGCCGGACGGCTACACGCTGGGCCTCGGCGGCATCGCGACCCACGCCATCGCCCCCACGCTCTATGCCCGCCTGCCCTTCGACCCGCATCGCGACTTCACCTTCACCACCGCCATGTGGCAGCTGCCCAACCTGCTGGTGGTGAACAACGACATCCCGGCGCGCAGCGTGCCGGAGCTGATCGCGCACCTGAAGGCCAATCCGGGAAAATACGCCTACGCGTCCGCCGGCGCGGGCACGACATTGCACATCTCGGGCGAGCTGTTCCGCACGATGGCGGGGGTCGAGATCACCCACGTGCCCTATCGGGGCAGTGCCGCCGCCTATCCGGACATCATCGGCGGCCGCGTGCACATGATCTTCGACAACATCCCCGGCGCGCTGGCCCAGGCACGGGAGGGGCGGGTGCGCGCGCTCGGCGTCACGTCGCGCGCGCGCAGCCCGGTGGTGCCGGACACGCCCGCCATCGCCGAATCGCTGCCAGGCTTCGACATGTCATCCTGGACCTGCCTGTGCGGCCCGGCCGGGATCCCGCGCGATGTCGTCGCGCGCATCTCCGCCCTGGCGCGCCGCGCGCTGGAATCGGAGGACCTCAAGCGCGCCTACCTCGAACAGGGGGCGACGGCATGGTGGACCACGCCGGAACAGATCGCGGATTTCCGCGCCGCCGAGGAAGCGCGGCTGGCGCCGATCATCCGTGCGTCCGGGGCCAGGGTGGACTGAACGGACGGAGCGGGGCCGCCGGCTGCGATGGTCGGCGCGCCCATCCCGGCGGCACGCGCGCTACGGGGTGCCGCTGGCAGCCCGACGTGCGGGGCGTTGCAAAGAATACGTACCGGCGGTCGACCCGTTCGACCGCCGGCGTCAGCCCTCCGGGCAGCCCACGATGACGCGCTGCTGCGTGCGCACGCCTTCGAGTGTCTGCGTCCAGCGCTGGTCGGCCTGCGGCGGGCTGAGCAGCCGCGCCGCCTGCGCCAGGTCCGGGCAGCGCTGGTCGTCGGCGGCGCAGGAAACCGCCACGCCCATCAGCCGCGCGCTGCCGCCGTGGAAGCGTGCGCTGGCATTGCCCGGCGCGTCGCGCAGCAGCGTGTCGGCCTCGGCGCGCATCAGGTCGTTGTCGGGGCAGATGCTGGCGCGCGGCGTGACGGCGCGGCGGTCGTACAGCGCGGCGAGCAGTTCCTCGCGCCAGCCATTGCGCTGCGCCGCGGTATTGGCCCCGCCGGCGGCCAGCGCCGCCTGGCCGGCCGAGACGGCACAGTCACGGTAGCGGGCGCGCTGGTCGGCGGGAGCCGATGCGGCCTGGCGGCGGCAGGCGCGCGCGCGCAACGCCTGGGCCTCGGCGCAATCCTTGTCGGCGGCGCCCGTGCAGGCCGGGATGTCCTCGCCGGCGATGCTCTCCCAGGCATTCTGCCCGGCGGCGGCGGTCATGCGCGCGAGGCGCTCCGCCGCCGGGGTGGCGGCTGCACCGGCCGCCGCACCGGCGACCTGGCCGGCCGGCCCGGCGACGGCGCCCGCGACCGCGCCGGAGGCCGCGCGCCCGGCGGCACCGCCGGCCACACCCGCGGCCTGGTCGCAGCCGGTGAGCAGGACAAGCCCCAGCAGGGCACCGAGGGCGGCAAGGGGATTGGTCAAGGTCGATCTCCCGGGTTGCGCGGAGGCTAGCGCAGTTTCGCGGTCGCTGAACATGCGCCAGCACACCGTCATGGTCCGCGCCCGCAGGCAGTTGCCCGCGGGCCGGCGCGGCGGCAGGCTACCGGTCCGCCGAGGAGATCCGCCCATGCCCCGCCACCAGCTCCGTGTCCGCCTCGGCGCCACGACCTATCGCGTCGAACGCCCCTGGGGCGAGGTGCCAACCGGCCAGGGCGTGCCGAGCGACGTGGCCTGCGATGCGCAGGGCCGCGTCTATGTCCAATTGCGTCAGGACCCGATGACCGACCCCGAAGCGCCGGCGGTTGTCGTGCTCGCGCCGGATGGGCGGCGCATCGCCGCCTGGGGCGGGTCGGAGGTGGCGGATGGGCACATGCTGTCCGTGCATCCCGATGGCCGGGTCTTCGTGGTCGACCGCGACGCGCAGCAGGTCATCATCTTCTCCGCCGAGGGCAAGCGCCTGGGCGGCATCGGCAAGCGCCACGCGCCGGGCGAACCCTTCAACGCACCCTGCGACGTCGCCTTCGGCCCCGATGGCAGCATCTATGTCGCGGATGGCTACGCGGCGTCCGTGGTGCACCGCTTCAGTGCCGAAGGCACGCCGATCGGCCGCTGGGGGCGGGAGGGCACGGGGCCCGGCGAATTCTCCACGCCGCATTCGGTCTGGGTGCTGCCCGATGGCCGCGTGACGGTGGCCGACCGCGAGAACAACCGCGTCCAGGTCTTCACGCCCGATGGCGTTTGGCTGGCGGATTGGCGGGGCAACCACAAGCCGATGAGCGTGCATGGCGGGCCCGATGGCGGGCTGTACGTGACCGACCAGGTGCCGCAGCTGTCGCTGCTGTCGAAGGATGGCGCGATCGTCGGGCGCTGCCGGCCGGTGCTGAACGGCGCGCATGGGATGTGGCACGCGCCGGATGGGTGCATCTTCCTCAGCGAGCAGGCGCCCTCGCGCGTGACGCGGCTGGTGCCCGACTGATCGGCTACTCCGCCCAGGACGACCGGCCCTGGATCGCCCAGCGGCTGTCCTTGCGCGTCACGATGTAGAAGGATCGGTACGACCCGATCAGCGATCCGTCGGCGCGATACCGGCTGAACTGCACGCGGAAATGCACCTTGCCGGGGCCGGCATCGATGCATTCGACGGTGTCCCAGGCACTGCGCGCCCATTCCGCCGCCTGCCCGGTGCGCGAAAGCACGATCGAGGCGTAGTCCTGTGGCGTTTCGAACACCGTCACGCGGCCGCTGTGGAAGCGCACATGCGGGAAGTGGAACCAGCGCGTGCGGATCGCGTCCGCGTCCTCGGCGTTCAGCGCCGCCATGAAGCCATCCATGGCGGCGCGGGCGGCGGCGATGTCCTCGGACCCGGTCATGCGCGCGCTCCTGCTGCGGCCTGTCGCGCGGGGCGTCGACAGGCCGTGCGCTTCAGTTGACGGTGATGCGCGCCTCGCGCACCACGCGCGCCCATTTGGCGGATTCGGCGCGCAGGTAGGTGGCGAGTTCCTCGGGCGTCGATGACACGCCCTCGGCCCCCGCGGCGGCCAGGCGGTCCTTCACCGGCTGCTGGGCCAGTGCGTCCCGGATGGCGGCGTTGAAGCGCGCGATGGCGGGCGCCGGCGTGCCGGCCGGTGCCATGACCGCGCCCCAGGAGGTCGCCTGTGCGTCGGCCAGGCCGATCTCCGCCATGGTCGGCACATTGGGCAGCAGCGGCGAACGCCGCGCGCCGGTCACGGCCAGGGCGCGCACGCGCCCGCCCTGGATCTGCCCGATCGCGGAGGGGATCTGGTCCAGCATCATCTGCACGTTGCCCGCCACCAGGTCGTTGAGCGCAGGCGCGCTGCCACGATAGGGCACGTGCGTGATCTCGACGCGCGCCGCGAGCTTGAACAGTTCCGGCACGGTATGCGTGGACGACCCCGCGCCGGCAGAACCATAGGACAGCCGCCCGGGCTGGGCGCGCACCAGGGCCAGGAATTCCTGCGCTGTCTGCGCCTGCACCTGCGGGTTCACGACCAGCACATGGTCGGTGGTGAAAGCCATCGAGATGGACGCGAGGTCGCGCAGCGGATCGAAGCCGAGACTGGTATAGAGGTGCGGATTGACCGTGAGCGTGCCGGTCGTGCCCATCAGGATGGTGCTGCCATCCGGCGCGCTGCGGACCACGTTCTCGACGCCGATATTGCCGCCGGCGCCGGTCCGGTTCTCCACCACAACGGGCTGGCCGAAGGCTTCCTGCATGCGTTCGGCCAGCACGCGGGCCACCACGTCGGTGGCGCCGCCGGCGGGGAAGGGCACCACGAAGCGCGTCGGGCGCGTCGGTGCCCAGGCGGGCTGCGCGTGCGCCAGGGCGGGGGCGAATAGCGTGGCGGCGATCAGCGTGCGGCGCGTGGCAATCATGGTCGTTCTCCCGGTTGTTCGTTGGTCAGCAGACGGCGTGGCGGGCCTTCACCTCGTGCAGCACCGTCTCGGGGTCCTGCGCCCACCAGTGATTCGACAGGATTTCGACTTCCACGCCGCCGGTCCAGCCCGCGGCCTCAGCCATGGCGCGGATGGCGGGGATGTCGATCACACCCTCGCCCGGCAGGCCGCGGTCGAACACCAGGTCGGTGGTCGGCACCTTCCAGTCGCACACGTGGAAGCCGGCGATGCGGCCCTTGGCGCGGGCCATCTGCCGCGCGAGGTCGGGGTCCCACCAGACGTGATAGACATCGACGGCGACGCCGGTTCCCGCGCCGAGTTCGTCACACAGGTCGAGCGCCTGGCCGAGCGTGCTGAGCACGGATCGATCCGCGCAGGTCATCGGATGCAACGGTTCGAGCGCGATGGTCACGCCGGCGGCGCGGGCCTCGGGCAGGATGGCGGCGAGGCCGTCGCGCACGATTGCGCGCGCGCCCGGCAGATCCTTGCTGCCGGCGGGCAGGCCGCCGCAGACCATGACCAGGCAGTCGGCGCCGATGGCGTGGGCTTCGGCGATGGCGCGGCGGTTGTCGTCGATTGCGCCGGGCAGGTTGAACATGCCGCCACGGCACAGGCCGGTCACCTTCAGCCCGGCGTCGCGGATGTGCTTCGCCGCGGCGTCCACGCCCATCGCGCCCAGCACGTCGCGCCAGGGCGAGATGCCGGGGATGCCATGGCGCGCGCAGGCCTCGATGCACTGCGCGAGGGTCAGCGCCTTCACCGTGATGGTGTTCAGCGAGAGCGGCCCAGGCGCGGTCATCACGCCACGCCGTGCAGCGCGAGCAGCGACCGCATGCGCGCCACCGCCATGTCGGGGTCGCGCAGCAGGCCGGCGCGGTCGGCCAGGCGGAACAGCTCGGAGAAATGCTGGATGCTGCGCGTCGATTGCTGCCCGCCCACCATCACGAAATGGTCCTGGTGGCCGTTCAGCCAGGCCATGAAGACCACGCCGGTCTTGTAGAAGCGCGTCGGCGCCTTGAAGATGTGTCGCGACAGCGGCACCGTCGGCGCCAGGATGTCGTGGAAGGTGCTGAGGTCGTTGCGCGACAGCGCCGCCAGCGCGCCGCCCACCGCCGGCGCGATGGGGTCGAAGATGCCCAGCAGCGCGTCGGAATAGCCATGCTCGTCGCCGGCGATGAGTTCGGCGTAGTTGAAGTCATCCCCGGTATACATGCGTACGCCGCGCGGCAGGCGGCGGCGCATCGCGATCTCCTTCCGGTCGTCCAGCAGCGAGATCTTCACGCCATCGACCTTGTCGGCATGGGCGTGGATCACGGCGAGCGCCGTCTCCATCGCCGCCATGTGGTCGTGGTTGCCCCAGTAGCCTTCCAGCGCGGGATCGAACATCTCGCCGAGCCAGTGGATGACCACGGGCTGCTTCACCTGCGACAGGATGCGGGCATAGACGCGTTCGTAGTCGGCCGGGCTGCGGGCGGCCTTGGCCAGCGCGCGCGAGGCCATCAGGATGATGCGCCCGCCCATCGCCTCGACGGCTTCGCATTGCTGCTCGTAGGCGCGGATCACGTCGTCGACGGTCACGTCGGGCCCGGGCGGCAGGTGGTCGGTGCCGGCACCGGACGCCATCACCGCGCCGGGGTGATCCTGCATCGCGTCGAGCGATCGGCGAATGAGTTCCTGCGCGCCTACCCAGTCGAGGCCCATGCCGCGCTGCGCGGTGTCCATGGCCTCCGCGACGCCGAGGCCGAGCGACCAGAGATGCTTGCGGAAGGCGATGGTGCGGTCCCAGTCGATCTTCACATCCAGCCAGGGGTCCTGCTCGGCCAGCGGGTCCGCCACGACATGCGCGGCGGCGAGCGCCACGCGCGGGAAGGGCGGCGTGGCGCGGGCGAAGTCGCGCGGGGCGCTGGTCGTGAAGGCTTCGACGGCTGCGCCGTTGGGCAGGTTGATCGCCGGCATGCGCGTCACGCCTCCAGCTTCGGCAGGTCGATCCAGCGGCGCTCGGCCCAGGATTTCAGCCCCGCTTCGGCCAACTGCACGCCGCGCGCGCCGGCCAACAGGTCCCAGGGGTAGTCGGGGCGCTCACCCGCCACGTGCTTGAGGAATTCCTCCCACTGCACGCGGAAGCCGTTGGGGAAGTCTGTCGTGGTCGGCACTTCCTGCCAGCCGGCGAAGAAGTCGATGGGCTGCGGCTGGTCGGGGTTCCAGACCGGCTTGGGCGTGGCGACGCGGTTCTGCGTCCAGCACTTGTGCAAGCCGCAGATCGCGGAGCCGTGCGTGCCATCAACCTGGAAGGTGACCAGATCGTCGCGCCGTACGCGCGTCACCCAGGATGAATTGATGTGCGCGATCACGCCGCCTTCCAGCTGGAAGGTGGCATAGGCGGCATCATCGGCATCGGCCTTGTAGGGCTTGCCGTCCTCGCCGATGCGCTCGGGGATATGTACGGCACCCAGGCATGACACCGACTCCACCGTGCCGAACAGATTGTCCAGCACGTAGCGCCAATGGCAGAGCATATCGAGGATGATGCCGCCGCCCTCGGCCTTCTTGTAGTTCCACGACGGGCGCTGTGCGGGCTGCAGGTCGCCCTCGAACACCCAGTAGCCGAATTCGCCCTTTACCGAGCAGATGCGCCCGAGGAAGCCGCTGTCGATCACCATCTTCAGCTTGCGCAGGCCGGGGAGGAACAGCTTGTCCTGCACCACGCCGTTCTTGATGCCGGCGGCCTTGGCCAGCCGCGCGACATCCAGCGCATCGGCCAGGTTGTCGGCGGTCGGCTTCTCGCAATAGATGTGCTTGCCGGCGGCGATCGCCTTGCGCAGCAGCCCCGCGCGCATCTGCGTGGTGGCTGCGTCGAAGAATACCTCGTCCTTCGGGTCGGCCAGGCAGGCATCGAGGTCGGTGGACACGCGCGCGATGCCATGCGCCTTCGCCAGCTGTTCCAGCTTGCCGCGGTTACGCCCGACGATCACCGGGTCGGGCATGATGGTGTCGCCATTCGCGAGCTTCACGCCGCCTTCCGCGCGGATCGCCGCGACCGACCGGATCAAATGCTGATTCATGCCCATCCGGCCGGTGACGCCGTTCATGATGAGGCCGATGCGGCGTTCCGCCATGTGTCGTGTTCCCTACGAAAGCCAGCGATGGAGATTGTCGCGGACGAAACCGTCATCCGTCAGCGTCGGGTAGCGTTCCGCGACCGTGGTCAGCAGGTCGGCCTGGCCAGGCGACAGCGCCTCGTGTTCATCGAGGCACCAGGTGCCCTCCAGCAGCCCCTGGCGGCGCAGGATTTCGTGGCAGCCGGCGATCACGCCGTGGAAGTCGTGCGCCACGTCGAAGACGGCGGCGTTCATCTCGGTCACCGCGGCATCCAGCGCCAGCAGATCGGCCGGGATGTCGCCGGTCACGGCCGCGCAGCGCCGCTGCAGCTCCACCGCGGCGCGCGTCCAGACCGACCAGTGCCCGAGCAGCCCGCCGACGATGCGCAGCGTCACCGCCTGGCCGCCATGCGCCAGCGTGAAGGGAGTCAGCAGGTCCGCCACGATATGGTCGTCATTGCCGGTATAGAGCGCGACGCGATCCTGCGCGCCCGCCTCCAGCACGCCGCGCAACACGTCCAGAGTCGCGTAGCGGTTGAACGGCGCGATCTTGATGGCGACGACATTGTCGATCGCCGCGAAGCGCTTCCAGAAGGATGCCGACAGCGGCACGCCGCCCACCGCGGGCTGGAGGTAGAAGCCGAACAGCGGCATCTGTGCCGCCACCGCCGCGCAATGGGCGATCAGCTCGTCGTCCGACGCGCCCTTCCAGGCGGCCAGCGAGAGCAGGACGGCATGGTAGCCGAGGCCGCGCGCGACCTGCGCCTCGGCCACCGCCTGCGCCGTGCGCCCGATGGCACCCGCCACCAGGATCGGGGGTCGCACCTGTTCGGCCGCCGCCTCGGCGGCGATGCGCAGCACCGGTTCGTAAAGCCCGCGCTCGCGGATCGCGAATTGCGTGGTGTGCACGCCCACCGCCAGCCCGCCCGACCCGGCATCGAGGTAGTAGCGCGACAGCGCCTTCTGCCGGCGCGGGTCCAGCGCGCGTGCGGCGGTCAGCGCCAGCGGATGGGCCGGAATGGCGCAGCCCGCGCGCAGCCGCGCACCCAGGCCTTCCGGCCAATCCTGCCATTGCAGGCCCACGGCGTTTCCTCCGCAACCAGTAACCGGGTGGTTACTAGGGCCGCGGCTGCCGGCGGGTCAAGCCGGCAGCGTAGCCAACGGGAGGCCCAGCGCGCCGGCCACCGCCGCGTGCGTCACCGCCCCCGCATGGACATTCACCCCGGCCGCCAGATGCGGATTCTCCGCCGCCGCGCGTCGCCAGCCCTTGTCTGCCAATTGCAACGTGAAGGGCAGCGTCGCGTTGTTCAACGCCACCGCGCTGGTGCGCGCCACCGCGCCAGGCATGTTCGTCACGCAGTAATGCACGACGCCATCGACCACGTAGGTCGGCTCCGCATGGGTGGTGGGGCGCGAGGTCTCGAAACAGCCACCCTGGTCGATCGCCACATCCACCATGACGCTGCCCGGGCGCATGCGCGACACCGTCTCGCGCGAAACCAGCCGCGGGGCGGCGGCGCCCGGCACCAGCACAGCGCCGATCACCAGGTCGGCGTCCAGCACCGTGCGCTCGACCGCATCGCGCGTCGCAAACACCGTGTCCACCAGCCCGTTGAACTCGATGTCGAGCGCCGCCAGTACGCGCGGGTTGCGGTCCAGCACCGTGACATTGGCGCGCATACCATTGGCGATGCGCGCCGCGTTCGACCCCACCACGCCGCCGCCAATGATCGCCACGCGCCCCGGCGGCACGCCCGGCACGCCCGACAGCAGGATGCCCGCGCCGCCGGCCTCCTTCTCGAGGCAGCGCGCGCCGACCTGCACGGCCATGCGCCCGGCCACCTCGCTCATCGGCGCCAGCAAAGGCAGCCCGCCCTGGGCATCCGTCACGGTCTCATAGGCGATGGCGGTGCAGCCCGAGGCCATCAGCCCTTCCGTCTGCGCGCGGTCGGGTGCCAGGTGCAGGTAGGTGAACAGCACCTGTCCCGGCCTCAGCCGCGCCCACTCGGCCGGCTGCGGTTCCTTGACCTTCACCACCAGCTCGGCCTCGGCGAAGACCGTCGCGGCATCGGGCGCGATGCGCGCGCCGGCGGCGATGTAGGCCTCGTCCGGGAAGCCGATCGCCGCACCCGCCTGCGTCTGGACCAGCACCTCATGCCCGTGCAGCACCAGTTCCCTCACCGAACCCGGCACCAGGCCCACGCGGTATTCGTGGATCTTCACTTCCTTCGGAACACCGACGCGCATGGCTGCCTCCTTCATTCAGCTGGCAGGAAGATGAACACGACCGCCGCGACAAGGCACGCCCCGGCGGCCAGGAAATTCCAGCGCAGAGTCTCGCCGAGGAAGGTCACGCTGAACACGCCGAACACGGCGATGGTGATGACCTCCTGCATCACCTTCAGCTGCTGCCCGCTGAACGTCCCGTAGCCGATCCGGTTGGCCGGCACCGCCAGGCAGTATTCGAAGAAGGCGATCCCCCAGGACACCAGGATGGCCAGCCACAGCGGCCAGGACGGCGCCTTGAGGTGACCGTACCAGGCGAAGGTCATCAGCACGTTCGACCCCAGCAGCAGCAGCGGTGTCACGATCCAGGGGTTCATGGGCGCGCAATCTCCTCGGCCGGCAGGCGCTTCAGCAGGAACACCATGATGAGCAGCGCGGGCAGCGCCGCCGCGGTGGTCACCAGGAAGAACGGCGTCCAGCCAAGCCAGGCCGCGAGGAACCCCGCGCTGGCACCCAGCGTGCGCAGCGGCACCGCCGCCAGCGACGACAGCAGCGCATATTGCGTGGCCGTGAAGGACCGCGAGGTCAGCGCCGACAGCCAGGTCAGGAAGGCGGCATCCGCCAGCCCGTCGGTGAAGGATTCCACCCCCACCTGCGCCCAGAGCATCGGCATGGAATGCCCCGCCTGCGCCAGCGCCACATACATCAGGTTCGACAGCATCTGCGCCACGCCGGTCCAGATCAGCGCGCGTTTCACGCCGACCTGGCCCACCAGCCATCCGCCCGCCACAGCGCCCGCCAGCGTGGCTGCCATGCCGAAGACGGTGCCGACCGTCGCCACATCCTCCCGCGTGAAGCCGAGCGACCGGTAGAAGGGCGTGGTCATCACCCCGGCCAGCGCCTCGCCCAGCTTGAACAGCGCGATGAACAGCAGGATCGCCAACCAGTACGGCCGCCGCATGATGTCGGCGAAGGGCTGCGCCACCGACCGGCTCAGATGCCACCCCGGCTGGGCTGTCAGCCGGCGCCGCGCGTGGTCCGGCAGCATCGCCACCATCACCGGCGCCATCCAGGGCATGATCACCAGGATCTGGCCGACCCAGGGCCGCTGGCGCAGATGCGCGCGGGCCGGCGCGGTGTCGAAGGGGGGGCCGTCATAAGCCACGGCCGGCGCGCGGTCCGGTTCGCGCGCGGCGAGCGTGGCGGCCAGCCCGACCAGCAGCAGCGACGCGCCATACAGGAAGGCGCCCGACCAACCGATGAACTGCACCAGCAACAGCGTGCCCGCGCCCGAGGCGAGCAGCGCCAGCCGGTAGCCCCAGACATAGGCGGCCAGCCCATAGGCCTGGGTCTGGTCGTCCTCGCCCAGGATCTCGATGCGATAGGCGTCGATGACGATGTCCTGGCTGGCCGACAGGAAGGCCACCAGCACCGCCAGCGCCACCGTCCAGCCCGCACCCCGCACGGGGTCGGTGAGCGCAATCGCGGCAATGCCCCCCATCAGCGCCACCTGGATGCAGGCCAGCCAGCCGCGCCGCTGGCCGAGCCGCGCGAGCACCGGCGGCCGCAGCGCATCCAGCAGCGGCGACCACAGGAACTTGTTGGCATAGGCCAGGCCGATCAGCGCCGTCAGGCCGATCGCCCCGAGGCTCAGATCGCTTTCCGCGAACCATTGCCGCAGCACCTGGCCGGCCACCAGCGGCAGCGGGGCACCGGCGGCGAACCCAAGGGCGAGCATCACCGGCAGGCGCCGGTCCGCCCATCTCGAAAGCGTCGAATCGGCCATCCGGGTCAGGCTGGCAGAAGCCCCCGGGCGCCGCCAGCGCGCCGGGCTTGCCCCCGGGCGCGCCCCCTGGGCAGTATCGCCACGGGAACGAGGGGCGAGAGGACTGGCATGAACCACCTGATCGAACGCGTGAAGGGGATGGCGCTGTCCCCCGCGCAGGAATGGCGGAAGATCGCGGGCGAGCCCATCGAGCTCGCGCCGGTCTTCACCCGCTACGTGATGATCCTGGCGGCGATCCCGGCCATCGCCGGCTTCCTTCTGCTGCTGTTCTGGGCGCCTGTCGCTGCCTTCACCATGGCGATCGTGGGCTACATCCTGTCGCTGGTCGGCGTCTTCGTGACGGCGAAGATCATCGAGATCCTGGCACCGAATTTCGGCGGCCAGCCGGATGCCGATGCCGCGCTGAAACTCGCCGCCTTCGCGCCGACCATCGCCTGGGTTGCCGGCGGGGCCATCATCATCCCGATCCTCGGCGGCATCGTGGCGCTGATCGGCGGGTTCTACGCGCTGTACACGCTCTACCTCGGCGTGCCGATCATCATGCGGGTGCCGCAGGAAAAGGCGCTGACCTTCACCCTGGCGGTGATCGCCGTGGCCATCCTGGTCAACATCGCGGTGCGGCTGCTGACCGGCGTCTTCGTCTAGCGATTCACCGCAGCGGCATGCGCGCGACCCAGGCCGCCAGCCCTGCGGTCGCGACCGCCGCCAGGATGAACACGGCAGCATAGCCGGCCGCGTGCAGCACCGCGCCGAAGGCCAGCGCGCCCACGCTCTGGCCGAGGAACAGCGCCATCGCGAAGGCCGACACGGCGGTGGCGCGGCTTTCGGGCAGCGCCTCGGTCGCGCGCGCCTGCAGCACGCCGTGGAACATGTAGAAAGCCATGCCCATCGGCACCTGGAGCAGCGCGACCACCCACCAGGTGGGCGCCGCCGCCATGCCCGCCAGCGCCACCGCCAGCAGCGCCCCGCCGGCGCCGACCAGCCCCTGTTCACCGAGCCGCGCCACCAACCGCTTCGCGGTACGCGTGTAGGCGAAGGCGCCGATCCCGAAGCCGGCCACCACCAGCCCCGCCTGCCCGGGTGACAGCCCGAACACTTCGATCAGATAGGCGCCGATGAACGGGAAGGCGCCGCCGAACAGCGCCAGCCCATCAAGCGCCGCCGCCGCCATCAGCCGCCGCCCGCCCGGCGTGCGCAGCAGCACGCCGTATTGCGACAGGCCCAGCCCGCGCACCTGGCCCCGGGGTGCTTCCGGCACCGCGCGGCGCACCAGCATCACCCCCACCACCAGGGCCAAGGCCGACAGCACCAGGAACGACGCGCGCCACCCCGCCAGTTCCGCCATCACGCCCGAGATCGGACCGACCAGCAGCTGCGCCATCACCATGCCGGTCAGGAACCGCCCGATCGTCGCCTGGCGTTCCGCATAGGGCACCGCATCGCCGATCCAGGCGATGGCGAGCGGGATCACCGCGCCCGCCACCAGCCCCGTGCCGGTGCGCAGCACCACCATCGACGTCAGGTCCCACGCGGCCGCCGACACCGCGAGCCCGACGCCATAGAGCACCAGCGCGATGGACGCGACGCGCACCTTGCCGAAGCGGTCGCCGAGCGGCCCGGTGATCAGCTGCCCCGCGCCATAAGCCAGCGTGAAGCCCGCCACCACCGGCGCGATCGCCGCGACCCCCACGCCGAAATCGGCCGCCAGCAGCGGCAGCAGCGGGTCCATCAGCCGCATCCCGCCACCGGCGGCGAAGCCGGCGAGGGCGAGCAGGGGAAGCAGGGCGAGGTCGGGGCGCAAGGCTCGGCATAGGTCGCCGCAGGCTCCGCCCCGTCAAGGCGGTGAAAATCCCGCTGCGCCGCCGGGCGATGGCAGCCCTGCGGCACGCGCCCTCCGGGCATGGCGCGCGCCCGTCCTGCGCAGCCGACGTAAGCGGCGCGCAACGCCGCCGCGAGGCGAGAACGCCGCCTGCGGTCGCGCGCCGCAGCGCATCGGCGTTTCCGCTCGTGCCGGTCGGGCCCGGGCCCGTTCGCCTTCGCCAGGCCGACGCCAACAGATGCAGCCCCTTGTTTTCGCGGGCATCTGCACCCGATCCCATGATTCCACACGGGGTCGGATCTGCTCTAGCCTGCGGCCCGCAGCCACGCAGGACCCACCCCATGGCCGAGACCATCGACGGCGCCGACGACCCGCTCGCGGCGGTGCTCGCCGCCACCGAGGCCGCGCGCCCCGCCTCCGTCGCCGCCCGCGGGTCCGAGGCGCAGGCCATCGCCAAGGTCGATGCCATGATCGCGCTGCTGCAGGCTGCGATCCGCAACCATCCGCGCTTCGTGGCGCTCGAAGCCGCCTGGCGGTCGCTGCACCGCCTGGTCGCCGCGCAGGATGAAGGCCCGGTTGTCGTCAAGCTCATGCCGCTGACCAGGCGCGAGGTCATCCGCGACCAGCGCGCCGTGCAGGACCCTGAGGACAGCGACCTCGCCGCCCTGCTGTGGCACGAGGGCATGGGCGCGGGCGAACCTTTCGGCCTGCTGCTGGCCGACATGGCATTCGGCGCGGAGGCGGAGGATGTGCAGGCGCTGCGCGGCTTCGCCGCTGCCGGCGCCGGCGCCTTCGCGCCCGTCGTCGCGCATGCGGCGCCGGAATTGCTCGACCTCGAGGACTGGTCGGCGCTGCCCGGCCGGCGCGACCTGGCGCGGCTGCACGAAGGCCCGCGCCACATCGCCTGGCGCAGCCTGCGCGACAGCGAGGAGGCGCGCTTCCTGGCGCTGGTCGCACCACCCGTGCTGGCCTGTGGCGGCCCCGGCGCCCCGCGCTGGACCGGCGGCGGCTGGGTGCTCGCCGCGCGCATCGCGGCCGCCTTCCGGCGCGACGGCTGGGCCGCCGGCATGGAAGGGCGCGAGGACGGCACCGAGGACGGCCTGCCGCCGATGGGCAGCGTGCCCACCGCCTGTGACCCTGCCGAGGGGCAGGAGAAGGCGCTTTTCATGCTCGGCTTGACGCTGCTGGTGCCGCGCGGGGCGGATCGCGCCGCGGTGCTGGTCGCACCCACGCTGCACAAGCCGCCGCGCTTCCACGCCCCGGCCGCCACCGCCGATGCCGCGCTGGCGGCGCGGCTGCCCTGGGTGCTCGCGACCGGCCGTATCCTGCATGCGCTGGCCTTGCGCGCGCGGTGGGAACTCCAGCGTGGGCGCGGCACGCCGGCGGCGGCGCAGGCGCTCAATGCCTGGCTCGCGACGCTCTTGGCCGAGGAGGGTCCGCTCGCGGCGGCGAGCGCCGAACTGCCCGAGCCGGGCGTGGTCGCGGCGCGCCTGCGCGTGCGCCTGCCGCAGGGCACGCCGGCGGCGGCGCACCGGCTGGCGCTGGCGCTGCCCTGAAGGGACGGCCCATCCGGTCGCTGGTGGCGCCGCCTGAGCGCACCGGCGACCCATGACACCGACCGGCAGGGCTTGCCGAGATGTAACAGGTAGGCCTTAAGGTGCCGCTTGCGTTCCAAAAAAGGGAGTGACCGCGCATGGCCCCGAAACTCGCCGCCGAATTCATCGGCACGCTTTGGCTGACACTGGGGGGGTGCGGGTCTGCCGTGCTGGCCGCCGCCTTCCCGGAAGTCGGGATCGGCCTGCTCGGCGTCTCCTTCGCGTTCGGCCTGACCGTGCTGACCATGGCCTATGCCATCGGCCATGTCTCGGGCTGCCACCTGAACCCGGCGGTCACGCTGGGCCTGGTCGCGGGCGGGCGCTTCCCGATGGCGCAGGCGGTGCCCTACATCGTCGTGCAGGTGCTGGGTGCCATTGCCGGCGCCGGCATCCTGTATGCCATCGCCAGCGGCAAGCCGGGCTTCGAGCTTGGCGGCTTCGCGGCCAACGGCTTCGGCGACCATTCGCCGGGCAAGTTCAGCATGAACGCCGCGCTGATCACCGAGGTGGTGATGACGTTCTTCTTCATCGTCATCATCATGGGGGCCACGCATGGCCGCGCGCCGGCCGGCTTCGCGCCGATCGCGATCGGCCTGGGGCTGACGCTGATCCACCTGATCAGCATCCCGGTCACCAACACCTCCGTGAACCCGGCGCGCAGCACCGGCCCGGCGCTGTTCGTGGGCGGCTGGGCCGTGCAGCAGCTCTGGCTGTTCTGGGTTGCCCCGATCATCGGCGCGGTGATCGCGGGCATTGCCTCGCGCACGCTGTGGCCGAACGACACCACGTCGGTCGAAGGCCGGTGAGCGCGATGGGCGAGCCGGGCGCGCGTTGCCCGCTCGCCCATCGGCTGCTGATGGGGGTGGTGGTCCCCGCCACCAACATCACGACCGAGGCTGAAATGGACGACCTGCGCCCGCGCGGCGTGGTCAATGCCACCGCGCGCATCGCCAACCCCGATGCGCGCGTGGCCGGCGATGCCGATGCGGCAGTGGTGCGCGCGGCGATGGTCGGCGGTCTGATGGGCGCGCTCGACACGCTCGCCCCCGCACGGCCGGACCATGTCGCGATCGGCGTCATGGTCGAGAATTTCGTCGGCGGCGGCGCGGCAGGCGATGCGCTGCTGGCCGAGGCCGCCCAGCGGATCGGCTGCCCGGTCACGGCGCCCACCCATGCGACGCTGGCCGCGCTGGCGGCACTGGGCGTCACGCGGATCGCGCTGCTGACGCCGTTCTTCCCGGCCGGCGACGCCGCGGCGCAGGCCTTCCTGGAACAGGCGGGCATCGCGGTGGTCCGCGTGGTCGGCCTGCGCGCACCCGGCCCGGCGGCGATCGCGCGCGTGCCACTGGACCGGCTGCGGGACGCGGTGCGCGAACTGGACGGGCCGGATGTGCAGGCGGTGGTGCAGGTCGGCACCAACCTGCCTTTCGCCGGCGTGGCGCGGGCGGCCGAGACGGAGCTGCGCAAGCCGGTGCTGGCGACCAACCCGGTCACCTACTGGCATGCGCTGCGCAGCGCCGGCATTACCGAGCGTGTGGCAGGGGCCGGGCGGCTTTTCGCGGCGGCCTAGCGCCGATCCCGATCAGGTGGCGTCACCCGACCGGGTGAGACGCGGCCGGCCCGGCTGCCGTGTGCCGCTGCGAATGAGGCGAGGCCAGCGGCGCTCAGCTGCCCGCTTCGTCGTCATCCTCGACCATCGCGGCCTTGAGCTGGTCGGTGCTGATCAGCAGGATGCGGCGCGCATCGAGGATCTGCGGCGCCTGGTCCTGCAGTGTCTCCCAGCGCGCCTCGACCGCGTCGAGCGCGGCGTCGAGGTCGGGGAAGGTCTCGGTCTCGGGCGCGGCGGATGCGGCGCGCCAGCGGAGGTGGACGGGGCCTTGCGTGGTCATCGGGACATCGCTGCATGAGGGGGTGGGCCGGTGCCGGCAGGCCGGCGGATGATGGATAGGCGCAAAGCGACCGTTTGAGAATGCGTCGTTCGATGCATCCCGGCGTGCGGCGCCCGGCGCGCCGTCTCGTCAGCGCGACGGCCAGGCGGTAGGAACCCTGGCGGTGCATCCACGGGAGGAACGCAGGACATGGCAGGACGCGGCAGGACGGCGCTGGTCACGGGCGCGGGGCGCAACATCGGGCGCGCGGTGGCGCTCGGCCTCGCGCAGGACGGCTTCGACGTGGCGGTGAACGGATCCTCGGACCGTGCCGCCTGCGATCGCGTGGCGCAGGAAGCGCGCGGCTTCGGCGTGGCGGCCGAGGTGGTGATGGGCGATGTCGGCAGCCCTGAGGAATGCGCGCGCATCGCCGCCGCCGCGATGGCGCGCTTCGGCGCCGTGGACGTGCTGGTGAACAACGCCGCCCTGCGCCCGCAGAAGCCCTTCCTGGAGATGACCGAGGCGGAATGGCGCCGCGTCATGGCGGTGGACCTGGATGCCGCGGTGTGGCTGTCGCGCGCCTGCCTGCCGGCCATGGTGGCGCGCGGCTGGGGCCGCATCGTGAACTTCACCGGCATGAACGCCATGCACGGCTATGCCGGGCGCGCACCGGTCAGCGTGGCCAAGCATGGCGTCTGGGGGCTGACCAAGGCGCTGGGCAAGGAACTCGGCCCCAAGGGCATCACCGTGAACGCCATTTCACCGGGGCCGATCGCCGCGGATGACGAGGCGGGGGAAGCCTTGTCGCCCTATCGCCAGGCGATCGTGGCGCGCGTGCCGCTGGGGCGCGAGGGCCTGCCGGCGGAGGTGGCGGCGGTGCTGCGCATGCTCGTCTCGGATGGCGGGGCCTATGTGAACGGGCAGATGCTGCAGGTGAACGGCGGCGCGCAGACCTGAGCAGGCCGCCGCCGGCGTCACGGAGCGGCGGCGGTAACCTCGCGTGGCGGCGCGTGGTCATCATCCTCCAGCTCCGCCACGCGGTCCGCCGGGCAGGTGGCGGCGCGGCGCTGGAGGAAGGCGCTGCGATGCACCGCGTAGGAATCGAGCGCCTGCGCGTCGATACGCTGCAGCTCCGCATGGAACGCGGCATAGGTCGTGAACAGGTCGCCGCTGCGCCAGCCAAGCAAGACATCCGGCCCCACCGCCTGCGACAGCGCCGCGCCTGTCGCGATCATGGTGCCCGCGTCGCGCAGCGTGGACGGGCCGAGCAGCGGCAGCACCAAATAGGGTCCGCTCGCCACGCCCCAGCTGCATACCGCATCCGCGGGGGCCATGGGCCGGGGCGCGAAGCCGAACGAGGCCGCGGCATCGCTCACCCCGCCGAGGCCCAGCGTGGTGTTGATGCCGAAGCGCAGCGCCGCATTGCCCGCGCGCGGCAGGTCGCCGGCGGCAAGGGAGCTGATCGCGGTGATCGGTTCGCCCAGGTTGGCGAAGGCATTGGCCACGCCCTCCCGCACGCCCGGCGGGGTATAGGCGACATAGGCCTCGGCCGCCGGGCCCAGCACATGGGCCTGGAGCACCTGGTTCAGCGCATGGATGCGCCGATTGACCGGCTCGAACGGATCCGGCGCCGCCTGCGCGGCTGGCGCGGCGAGCCCGAGGACGAGGCCGATGCAGGGAAGCAGGCTGGTCGAGCGACGCATTCGGTCCGCCTTTGGCTGGGCGCCGCGCATCGGCGCCGGATTCTCCGGCCGGACGGAACAGTGCCACGCGCTACGCGCCGCCGACGGCCAAAAGTGCATTTTCCGTTAACCCGGAACCGATACCCGCAGCGCCTGTGGACCATCCAGTCGGATCGCGCATCGCGAGATCCGGGAGCGCAAAGCGCGACCGCGCCCAGACGGCCAGCCGCCCCCGGGGTTCCCGCCCATGGCGCGAAGGCAAGCGGCCCGGATGGACCGCGCCCGCCGTTTGGGGGCAAAAAGCCGGCGAGCGGCCTTACCGCTCGCACCGGATGAAGACGGTGCTCGCATGCGCCTGCTCGCCGACATCGACGGCGGGGCGTTCCCCGCTCGGGCTTTCGCGCATCACCGGCGTCACGCCGTTGCGGCGCAGGAAGTCCACCGCCTCGGTCCCCTTCACCGCGAAATTCACGTTCTGCGGGATGTCGCCGGTGCGCTGCGCCACGCGCGCGGCGTTCAGCTTGGACACGATCACGCCGATCACGTTGCCCTGGCGGTCCAACAGCGGCCCGCCGGAATTGCCCTGCTGCACCGGCGCGCTGATCTGGAACTGCGTCGGGTTGTCGTTCAGCCCGGCCAGCGCGCTGACCTCCCCGCGACAGCAGCCCCGCCAGGGGAAACCCATAGGTCACCACGCTCTCGCCCCGGCGCACCGGATTGGCGCGGAAGGCCAGCACCGGGCCCGGGCTGCCGGTCACGCGCACCAGCGCCAGGTCGCGCCGGGCGTCATGCGCCGGCACCTGGCCGGGCAGGGACCGGCCATCGGCGGTGCGCACCAGGATGCGCGAACAGCCTTCGATGACATGGTGGTTGGTCAGCACCTGCTCGGGCCCGATCACGAAGCCGGTGCCGGTCGATGCGCGGGCATTGGGGTTCGGCCGCGGCCGGGGCGTCGTCGGACCGGGCGGCGTGCCCGGGCCGGCCGCGACGTCGCGCGGCAGCGGCGGGGGCTTGCCGTCGGGCGTGGCCAGGGCAGGGGCACGCTGTGCCGCTGGCGGCGGCGCCGCGCCCGGCGCCAGCGCCAGGGCGACGGAACGCTCGGCGCAGATGTCGGCGTTGCGCCGGACCACCTCCTGCCCGCCCTCGAGCACCATGCGCAGGTCGAACCGGCATCCGGCGCTTTCCGAGGGGCGCAGCGCGAAGAACGCGCCGGGGGCGAGCGGGCCGCGGTTCAGCAAATTGCCGCCCCAATCGGGCCGCCCGCTGCGCACGGCGTGCAGCGCGGTGGCCGGCGTCGAGGTGCGGTTGACCACCCGGAAGGGTTCGCTCTGCGCGAACGCCGGCGTGGCGGCGAGGCCCGGCAGCAGCAATGCGAGGATCAGGAAGGGCGCCATCGGCAGCATCATGTCGGTGGCGCATGCAGGCGAGTCAATCGCGCGTGTTCGTCCGGCCCGGGCGGCCGCCGTCTTCGGGCCGCGGCATGCCTTGCGCGTCCCGTCTCCGGCGGGGTGTTTCAGGGCCGCTGCGGGGTCGCGGGCGCGGCGGGTGCCGGGCTGGCATCGGGCGCCAGGTCGACCGAGCGGGTTGCGCAGACATCGGCGTCCTCGCGCAGGATCTCGGTGCCATCCTGCAGCGCGAGGCGGACATTGAAGCGGCAGGCCGCGCCTTCGCCCAGGCGCACCGACAGGAACTGCCCCGGCGCCAGCGGCCCGCGGTTCAACAGGTTGGCGCTCCAGCTCGCCTGGCCGGCACGCATGACATGCAGGGCCGTGGCCGGAATCGCCGCGCGGTTGTAGAAGCGCACCGGCTCGTTCTGCGCCTGGGCCGGCGTGTTCGTCAGCACCCAGCCGAGGACCGGCAGGGCCAGGGCGATGGCGCGCCTCATGGCCGGCCTGGCGGCGTGGTGGGGGCCGGCGCCGCGGTCGCGGGCGCCTCCGGTGGTGGTGTAGGGTCCAGCGCCATCGCCACCACGCGCTCGGCGCAGACATCGACATCGCGGCGCACGGCCTCGCGCCCGTCGCGTAGTACCATGCGCAGGTCGAACCGGCAGCCGCCGCCTTCGCCCAGTTGCACCGACAGGAAGGCGCCCGGCGGCAGGAACAGCCCGCCCAGCAGATTGGCCCCCCAGGCCGAGGTCCCGGTGGGTGCGAGGAACAGCCCTGTCGCGCTAACCGGGGCGGTGTTCCTCACGCGGACCGGCTGGTTCTGCGCCAGCGCCATCGGGGCGGGCAGCAGCATCGGTACCAGGGCCAGAAGAGGCGCGAGTTTCATCTGCTCACCATGTCGCGATCCCCACCCAAGCTGTCAATCGCGTCGTGTCCCTGTTCGACCACCACCGCCGGGCCGCGGGGGCGCCCAGGAGCGAACCGACACTCCACCCCCCCGCCTTGACCTTCCCACCATCGGAGACCCCACATGGGGACGGCCATGCCCGAAGCACCACTCCCCCAAACGCGCCTGCTGCTCCCCGTGTCGGGCATGACCTGCGCCGCCTGCGCGGTCCGGGTGCGGCGCGCGCTGCTCAAGGTGCCCGGCGTCGCGGCGGCCGAGGTCAACCCGGCGTCGAACCAGGCCGAGGTCACCGGGCAGGCGCCCCTGGCGGCACTGGCCGCGGCGGTGGTGAGCGCCGGCTATCGCGTGCCGGAGGCGCAGATCGACCTCGCGGTGGATGGCATCACCTGCGCGACCTGCACCGGGCGGGTGGAGCGGGCGCTGGCGGCGGTGCCCGGCGTGCTGGCGGTACAGGTGAACCTGGCGACCGGGCGCGCGCATCTGCGCGCCCTGGCCGGCACATCCGAGGCCACGCTGGGCGCGGCATTGGCCCGCGCCGGCTATCGCCTGTCGGCGGCCGACCACGGCCCCGCTGCCGACCCCGGCGCAGCGCGCGAATGGCGCGACCTGCTGCTGGCCGCCCTGCTGAGCGCCCCCTTCCTGCTGGGCATGGCGGGCATGGCGCTGGGCCGCGACTGGATGCCCGGCGGCTGGTGGCAGGCGGCGCTGGCGACCCCGGTGGTGTTCGGCCTGGGCGCGCGGTTCTGGCGGGCCGGCTTCGCGGCGCTGCGCGCGGGCAGCGGCAACATGGACCAGCTGGTGGCCATCGGCACCGGCGCGGCCTGGGGCCTGTCGATGTTCCTGCTGCTGCGCCACGGCGGCGACCACGCGCACGCGCTGTACTTCGAGGCCGCGGCGGTGGTGGTGTTCTTCGTGCTGCTGGGCCGGTGGCTGGAAGCCCGGGCCAAGCGCGCGACCGGCGCGGCCATCGCAGCACTGCTGGACCTTGCACCCCGCACGGCGCGGCGGATCGAGGACGGTGCCGAGCACGACGTGCCCGCCGCCGCCCTGCAGGCCGGCGACCTGGTGGTTGTCCGCCCTGGCGAGCGCATCCCGGCCGACGGCGTTGTGCGCGAGGGGCGTTCCGGCGTCGACGAAAGCGCGCTGACCGGTGAGAGCCTTGCGGTGGAGAAGGATCCCGGCGCGCGGGTCTCCACCGGCACTATCGCGCTCGATGGCCGTCTGGTGGTGGATGTGCGCGCGGTGGGCCACGAGACGGTGCTGGCGCGCGTGGCGGCGCTGGTGGCGGCCGCGCAGGCCTCCCGCGCGCCGGTGCAGAAGCTGGTGGACCGGGTCAGCGGCATCTTCGTGCCGGTGGTCATGGCCGTGGCGCTGCTGACGCTGGCGGGCTGGCTGCTGGCCGGCGCCGAGGTGGAGCAGGCGGTTATCACGGCTGTCTCGGTGCTGGTGATCGCCTGCCCCTGCGCGCTCGGCCTCGCCACGCCGGCGGCCATCATGGCCGGTACGGGGGCCGCGGCGCGGGCGGGCATCCTGGTGCGCGACATGGAGGCCATCGAGCGCGCCCAGGGCATCACGCTGGTCGCCTTCGACAAGACCGGGACGCTGACCGAGGGCCGGCCACGCCTGGCGGCGCTGCATCCGGCGGCGGGGATGGCGCCGGGGCAGGTGCTGCGCCTGGCCGCCGCGCTGCAGGCGGGCAGCGAGCATCCGCTGGCGCGCGCCGTCGCGGCCGCCTGGGCGGCCGAGGCCGTTGCGGGCGCGTCGACCGGCCCCGGCGCCCCGGCGAACCCGCCGCCGGTGCAGGATTTCCGCGCGTTGCCCGGCCGCGGCGTGGAAGGGGAGGTCGACGGCCGCCGCCTTGCGCTCGGCAGCCCGCGCCTGCTGGCCGAACGCGACGCGGCGGCCGGGCCGCTCGCCGCCGCCGCGGCCGGCGAGGCCGCTGCCGGGCGCAGCCTCGCGTGGCTGATCGAGGGCCAGCGCGCCCTCGCGCTGCTGGCCTTCGAGGACGCGCCGAAGCCGGGTGCGGCCGCCGCCATCGCGGCCCTGCACGCCGCCGGGCTTCGCACCGCCATGGTGAGCGGCGACCTGCGCGAAGCCGCTGAGGGCGTCGCCGCGCAGCTCGGCATCGACGACGTGGCGGCCGAGGTGCTGCCAGCCGACAAGGCCGCGCGCGTCGCGGCCTGGCAGGCGCAGGGCCGGCGCGTGGCGATGGTGGGCGATGGCGTGAACGACGCGCCGGCGCTGGCCCAGGCCGACCTCGGCATTGCCATGGGCACCGGCACGGATGTGGCGATCGCCGCCGCCGGCATCACGCTGTTGCGCGGCGACCCGGCGCTGGTGCCCGCCGCCATCGAGGTGGCGCGCCGCACGCACGCGAAAATTCGCCAGAACCTGGCCTGGGCCTTCGGCTACAACCTCATCGGGCTGCCGCTGGCGGCGGCGGGGATGCTCTCGCCCGTCGTGGCGGGGGCGGCGATGGCGCTGTCATCCGTCAGCGTGCTGGGCAGCGCGCTGTGGCTGGCGCGCTGGCGGCCGGAGGGGGCTTCGCGGTGAACATCGGCGATGCGGCCGCGGCCTCGGGCGTCTCGGCCAAGATGATCCGGCACTACGAAGCGATCGGGCTGTTCGCCGCCGCGCGCAGCGCCAACGGCTACCGCGTGTACGGCGATCGCGAGGTGGCGGTGCTGCGCTTCATCCGCCATTCCCGCGACCTCGGCTTTCCGCTCGAGGATGTGCGCCGGCTGCTTGGGCTTTGGCATGACCGGCGGCGCGCCAGCGCCGAGGTGAAGAAACTTGCGCTGGCGCATGTCGCGGCGCTCGAGACCAAGGCACACTCGCTGCACGCGATGGCGGCCAGCCTGCGCCACCTGGCGGCGAACTGCCATGGCGATGCGCGGCCCGACTGCCCCATCCTGGACGACCTCGCACGGAAGGAATGACGCCATGGACAAGACCAGCCCCCCCACCATCACGCTGAAGGTCGAGGGCATGTCCTGCAGCCACTGCGCGCAGGCCGTCACCGCCGCGATCGAATCGAAGGACCCGGCCGCGAAGGTCATCGTCGATGTCGCCGGGGGCACGGTGAAGGCCGAGACGATCCTGCCGCGCCACGTGGTGTCGATGGCGGTGGAGGAGGAAGGCTACGCCGTGAAGGCGTGATGCGCGCCGGCGCCGGCGGCACCACTGGGTGTCGCGGTTGCCAAGCAGTGCATGGGTGCGCCCGGCGCGCGTCAGCTGCTGCCGCCATCGACCACGAAGTGCTGCGCCGTCACCATGGCGCTGTCGTCGGCGGCCAGCCACAGCACCATGCGTGCGATGTCGTCCGGTAGCAGCGCGCCCTTCAGGCACTGGTTCGCCTGGCTGCGGGCCTCGGCCTCCGGCGTCAGCCACAGCGCCTTCTGGCGTTCGGTGTGGACCCAGCCGGGCACCACCTCGTTCACCCGGATGTGGTCGGGACCCAGGTCGCGCGCCAGGCCGCGCGTGAGTCCGCGCACCGCCGCCTTCGCCGCGGTATAGGCCGGCATGCCGCCGTTGCGGTTCATCCAGGACACCGAGCCCATGTTGACGATGGACCCGCCTCCGGCGCGGCGCATCATCGGCACCACGGCCTGCACGCAGAAGAACTGGTGGCGCAGGTTGGTCGCGATGCGTTCGTCCCAGTAGTCGGGTTCGACATCCTCGATCGCGTGACGGTCGTCGCGCGCGGCGTTGTTCACCAGCACCGTGATGTCGCCGACCAGCGCGGCCGCCTGCGCCACCGCCGCGCGCAGGGCGGCGATGTCGCGCAGGTCGCAGGCGATGAAGGCGGCACCTGTCCGCGACGCCACCGCGGCACCCGCCGCCGCGTCGAAATCGACGAAGGCGACCCGCGCCCCCTGCTGCGCGAAGCGCGTCACCATCTGCGCGCCGATGCCCGACGCGCCGCCCGTCACCAGCACCGCGCGGCCCGAAAGGCTGGGATAGATTGCGAATTGGTCATCCATCATCGTGTCCTCCGTGCGGCCGCGGAGATTGACACCTCGCGACGCAGGCGGCGACCATCCCTGCGGGAGACCCATCAACAGGAGAGGCTATCACCATGCTCAAGCGAGGCCTGGCGGCCGCGTTCGCCCTGCTGTGCGCCACCGGCGGCGCGCTGGCGCAATCCAACATCCCGAGCCCGACGCTTGATGCCATCCGCGCGCGCGGCAGCCTGAACTGCGGCATCCACAACGGCGTGGCGGGCTTCGCGCTGCCCGACAGCCGCGGCGAGTGGCAGGGCTTCGATGTCGACATGTGCCGCGGCCTGGCGGCGGCCATCTTCAACGACGCATCGAAGGTGCGCTTCATTCCGCTGTCGTCGTCCACGCGTTTCACCGCGCTCGGGTCAGGGGAGGTCGACGTGCTGTTCCGCACCTCCACCCAGACCATGCTGCGCGACACCACGCTGGGGCTGCGCCACGTCACGACGTATTTCTTCGACGGGCACGGCTTCATGGTGCGCGCCAATGCCGGCGTGAGCCGCGTGCGCGACATGGGCGGTGCGACGATCTGCCTGATCCAGGGCACCACCAACGAACAGGTCACGGCGGACTACTTCCGGTCGGTCAGCGTGCAGTTCCAGCCGGTGGTCTTCGAACGCACCGACCAGGCCGCCGCCGCGCTGGTCGCCGGACGCTGCGACAGCTTCGGCACCGATGCCTCGCAACTTGCCGGCGTGCGCGCCTCCATGCCCAACCCGCGCGACTGGACCATCCTGTCCGAGCGCTTCAGCAAGGAGCCCTACGGCGCCTATGTCCGCCGCGGCGACGACAACTGGTTCGACATCGTGCGCTGGTTCACCACGGCGGTCATCGAGGCCGAGGAACAGGGCATCACCCGCGCCAATGCCGAGGAACAGCGCCGCACCAGCGTGAACCCGAACACGCGCAGGCTGCTCGGCGCGACACCGGAACTCGGCCAGTCGCTGAAGCTGGACGCCGCCTGGGCCTACAACGCCATTCGCGCGGTGGGCAATTACGGCGAGATCTACGAACGCACCATGGGCGAGGCGACGTCGGTCGCGCTGCCGCGCGGGCCCAACAACCTGCACACCAATGGCGGGCTGATCTACGCGCTGCCGATGCGCTGACCGCAGCGCTTGATCCGCGAAGGCACCGCCGGAGCGGCGAATCAGGCGATTGAACTTTGGCGCGATCCGTCACGGCGGATCGCGCCGCAGCAGCCGGGGTCAGTCCCCCCGGCTGCTGCGCGGCACCGGCCGCCAGTCGGGCGGTGCCAGTTCGAACCCCGCGAAGTCGAAGGCGGGGCAGACCGTGCAGCCCACCAGAGTCCAGCGCCCCAGTGATACCGCCGATTGCCACCACCCCTTCGGCACCATCGCGAACAGGCGCTGGTGGCGCGACAGGTCGGGGCCGAGGTGCACCGCCTGTGCATCATGCCCATCCGCGGACATCGTCAGCGCGAGCGGCCCGCCGGCATGCCAGTGCCAGCCCTCGGCCGCATCCACCCGGTGCCAGTGGCTGAATTCGTCCGCCGCCAGCAGGAACAGGATGGCGGTGCCGGCGCCGCGGGACCCGTCGGACGGCGCGTCCCGCCAGGTCTCGCGGTAGTGCCCGCCTTCGGGGTGCGGACGCAGCTCCAGCGCGCCGATCACCTGCGCGGCCGTCACCGACGGGTCGCGCAGGTCCACCATCAGCCCACCGGCACGGTGCGCGACAGCGGCGCCAGGCGCGACACCTCGGCGAACCAGGCGGCCAGGCGCGGATGGGCGTCGCGCCACGGCTCCGCCGCGAAGCGGAAATCCAGGTAGCCCAGCGCGCAGCCCACGGCGATCGCGCCGATATCGTCGAGGCCGATCGGCGGGCTCACCTCCAGCACGTCCAGCGCGCGATCGACCGCCGCCCTCTGCCGCGCATCGAAGGCCTTCCGCCCGTCATCCTGCGGGTGCGGCATGTTCAGCCGGCGCGCCACCGCCGCATCCAGGATGCCGTCCGCCGCGGCATGCATGATCTGCGCGCGCAACCGCGCCGCGCTGCCGGTGGGCGGGAACAGCGCGGGCGCATCGCCGAGCGTGTCCAGGTATTCGCAGATCACCGGGCTGTCGTAGATGGCGGTGCCGTCCTCGGCGACCAGCGCGGGCACCTTCGACAGCGGGTTGCTGGCCAACAGGTCGGCCGGCGAGACATGCGGGTTGGTCGCCACCGTCGTGATCTGCCCGTCGATGCCGCGCGCGATGGCGCAGGCCATCACCTTGCGGACATAGGGGCTGGCGGGGGAATGGTGCAGCTTCACGGGCGGGCGCTCCTCAGCGGAAATTGTCCTTGGCGGCGCGGATGCGCGCGAGCGTCGCGACGTCCCCGGCACGCAGGAAGGGGTTGGTGTCGCATTCCTCGCCGATCGTGGTCGGCAGGCTGGGCTTCCCCTCGGCCCGCTGGCGGGCGATCTCGGCGGCGCGGGCCTTCAGCGCGCCGTTGTCGGGGTCGATGGTCAGGGCGAAGCGGGCGTTGCTCTCGCTGTATTCGTGGCCGCAGCAGACCAGCGTCTCGGGCGGCAGGGCGGCCAGCGCCTGCAGGCTGTCGAACATCTCGGCCGGGGTGCCTTCCAGAAGCCGCCCGCAGCCCAGCGAGAACAGCGTGTCGCCGCACAGCAGGATGGCGCTTTCCGGCAGATGGAAGGCGATGTGGCCACGCGTGTGCCCGTCGCTCGCGAGGACGTCGACCGTCACGCCGAACAGCGCGAAGCTGTCGCCCGGCTTCACCGCATGGTCGAGCTTCGGCAGCCGGTGCGCATCCGCCGCGGCGCCCACCACGGTGCAGCGGTGGCGCTTCACCAGCTCGGCCACCCCGGCCACGTGGTCGGCGTGGTGGTGGGTCAGCAGGATGGTGTCGATCGTGCCGCCCAGCGCCTCGGCCGCGGCGATGACGGGCGCGGCCTCGCCGGGGTCGCAGACGGCCAGCCGGCCATCCGCGGCACGCAGCAGCCAGGCATAGTTGTCCGACAGGCAGGCCACCGGCGTTACGGTCAGGGGCATGGATGGAACTCCTCCGGCGGGATGCGGGGCCATCCCAACCTGGCCCGCGGTGCCCTATATCCACTGCATGAGCGGCGAGGTCCACGGGCTCGGAACATTCTACGCATCGGCGCGCGGCGCCGCGGCGGGGCGGCTGGTCGCGCAGCGGCTGCAGCGCGCCTGGCCGCGCCTGACGGGCCAGGCGGTGCTGGGCATCGGCCATACCGCGCCCTACCTGGACCTGTGGCGGGGCGAGGCAGCGCGCTGCATCGCCCTGTCCCCGGCGCAGCTCGGGCTGGCGCCCTTCCCGGCCGACGGCCCGGCCAGCGCCCTGGTGGCCGAGGAGGACGCGTTGCCCTTCCCCGACCTGTCCTTCGATCGCATCCTGCTGGTGCATGGGCTGGAGATGGCCGAGAACGCACGCCGCCTGCTGCGCGAGGCGTGGCGCATCCTGAAGGATGACGGGCGGCTTCTGGTGGTGACGCCGAATCGGCGCGGGCTGTGGGCGCATACCGAACACACGCCCTTCGGCCATGGGCAGCCCTATTCGCCCGGGCAGGTCACGCGGCTGCTGGCGCGCCACATGTTTCATGTCGAGCAGCGCGATTCGGCCTTGTTCACGCCGCCCTGGGGGCCGTTCCTGCGCGCCGGGGCCGGGTGGGAACGCCTGGGCCACGCTGTGTGGCCGGCGCGCTATGCCGGGCTTGCGATCGTGGAGGCGGTGAAGGACCTCGATTGCGCCACGCCGGCGGGGGTGGTGGCGGTGGGCCGGCGAGTGCTGGCGCCGGCGTAGCGCGCCGGCTGAGATGCCGCCGCGCCGTCGGAACCGCATCCCGCGGCGCAACACTCTCGTTCGCCGTGGGCGCCCGCCGACACCACAGATTGCGCGCGCAGCCCGCCGCAAACTAACCGCGCGTTCCTGTCGCGGCATCGCCGCGGCGAATCACGCGGACGTGACGATTATTGTGGCAAGACGATCGTACGCGGCGCAGCCTTCCGCTGGCGGCGACCTAATACCGACGCGCGCGCCCGCGGGCTTGCTAGGCCACGCAATGATCGCGACCGCACGTGACCTGCCTTCGCTCCGGGCCAGGAGAATGTCATGCCGATCATCACCGGATCGCCGAACCCCGATTCGCTGTCGGGTGCTTCAACCGTCAGCGATGACGACATTCGCGGCCTCGGGGGCAACGACACGCTCGATGGCGGCAGAGGTTGGGGCGACGACCTGCTGACCGGCGGCACCGGCGCGGACCGCTTCGTTCTTGTAAACGCGGGTTTCGGAGCTGGTGTCGGCAGCACGGAGATCACGGATTTCTCCGTCGCGCAGGGCGATCGGCTCGACGTATCGGCTCTCGGCATATCGGACATCGCCACGCTGCATGCCATGCGCGTCGGCTCCCCCCTGTCCTTCATTTTCGAGCTGAATGAGTTCGCGGCCGGACCGCACACCGTGCGGCTGACAGGCACGGCGGCCACCGACCTTACGACCGCCACGGTGATCCTCGACACCGAAAATCTTGGTCAGTGGTTTTCCGGCTCTGGACTCAGCGTGACGGACCACTTCATGGGGCTGGGCAACGATACGCTGTGGGACGATCGCGAGATCGAATATCCGGGCGATACGGCGGACCGCGCCGTCCGGGCCTTCGGGGAAGGCGGCGATGACGTCCTTCTGGGCAGCGACCAATCCGACACGCTCTACGGTGGCGGGGACAACGACTACATCATTGGGTATGGCGGCAGCGACTACATGGACGGGGGCAGTGGCCACGATACGCTGCGCGGCGGTGCCAGCACGTCCACGACCGATACGCTCGTCGGCGGCGATGGCAACGATTCGCTTGACTTTGGATCGCAGAGTGGCGGTGGCCTGGTTGCGGGCGGCAACGGCAGCGATACGCTGGTGGTCTACGGGGGCGGTGACGCCGGCTCGTCGGTCTCCGGCGGTGTCGGGGCCGACCGCTTTGTCCTGAATGCGGTCGTAGACGCCACCGCCAACCTCACTGTCATCGTGGACTTTGCGGTCGGCCAGGCCGGCGAGGTGATCGACCTCGCCTCCCTGGGCATGGGCGATTTCGCAACGCTTTTGGCCCTAGGCAGCGATGGATCGGGCGGCTGGGAACTGCCCTACGTCCGTGGCGGCCGTCAGTTCACCGCCCGCCTGGAAGGCGTGGTTGAGAGCCAACTCACCGCCGGCGATTTCGTGCTGGTCACCGCTCTGGACGCGAATAGCATCTCGGGCTCCACCCTCGCCGACCACCTCTTCGGCGCCGGCGGCGACGACATCCTGGTGGGGCAGGAAGGCGACGACACGCTGTTCGGCGAGATCGGCAACGACCGTCTCGCCGGCATGGCGGGGACCGACCTGCTGTTCGGCGGCGGTGGCAACGATCTCCTGACCGACAGCGGCGGCGACCTGACGGTGGATTCCCTCATCGGCGGCGAGGGCAACGATACCTTGAATTCTGATGGCCGCGGCACCGCCTTCCTGGTCGGCGGTGTCGGCGCCGACCGATTCGTGCTGAACGGCGCGCGCGACACAAACTACGACGTCACGCAGATCTCAGACTTCGGGCGGCTCGTTGCCGGCGAGGCGATCGAGGCCTGGCGGCTCGGCATGCTTGAGCTCGCGACCCTCAAGGTGCTCGGGGAGAATATCACCGGCGGATGGCGGTTCTACATCTACACCAACGGCGTCTACGATCAGTACACGGTACTGGGTGTCAGCGAAGGGCTGCTGCAGAACGCGCATTTCGCGTTACCAACCCTCATCCAGGCGACGAACGACGTGCGCGGCGGCGGCGCTGCGGAGGACCACCTGTTCGGGGCCGCCGGCAACGACATCCTGCGCGGCAATGGCGGCAACGACACGCTGTTCGGGGAGTCGGGAAACGACAATCTCTATGGCGGTGCGGGGTACGACTACCTCTATGGCAGCAGCGGCGAGGACTATCTCGAAGGGAATGCCGACGGCGACGCGCTCTATGGCGGCGACGGCAATGACACGCTGGTCGACAGCGGCGGTGTCCCCGCGACCTCGTACGACCTGCTTCATGGCGGCGCGGGCGACGATCGCCTGGTCACCGACGGCCGTGGCACGGTGGTGCTGACCGGCGGAGGCGGTGCCGATGTCTTCGTGCTGGGCCTCGCGCGCGACACCACCTACGACTTCACGACCATCACCGATTTCCAGCGGACCAGCGCGATCGAGGTCGTCGATGTCAGCGCGCTCGGCATGTCCGAGCTGCAAACGCTGCTCGCGCTCGGAGCGGGACTGCCGAACGACTTTGTCTTCTACGTCTACACCAACGACGTCTACGACACCTTCACCCTGCAGAACGTCGAGCCCGGGCTGCTGTGGGCGATCGATTTCGTGTTCTCCACCGTCGTGGCCAATGACACCCGGGCGGGCAGCGACGGCGTCGACAACCTGTTCGGCGGGCTGGGTGACGACTCTCTCGATGGTGCGGGTTCGAACGATTCCGTGTTCGGAGAGGGCGGACTCGACACGCTGTCCGGCGGCGAGGGGAACGATATCCTCCGAGGCGGCGGGGGCAACGATGCGCTCGATGGAGGAGACGACAGCGATTCCCTGCTGGGCGGCGACGGCAACGACACGCTGAACGACACGAGTGGCACGCCGGTGCTGTCGTACGACACGCTCGATGGCGGCGCGAACGAGGACCGGCTTGTGACCGATGGAAGCGGCACGGTGGTGCTGACCGGCGGCAGCGGCGCCGATGTCTTCGTGCTGGGGCTGTCGCGCGATCTGTCCTACGACTTCACGACCATCACCGACTTCGAGACGGCGCGGGCGATCGAGCTCCTCGACATCAGGGCGCTCGGCATTTCGGACTTCCAGACGCTCCTCGCGCTGGGAGTGGGACTGCCGAGCGATGTCGTCTTCTACGTCTACACCGACGACGTCTACGACACCTTCATCCTGCAGAACGTTGTGCCCGGCACGCTGGCTTCGTTCGACGTCCTGCTGTCGGCCGTCACGGCCAATGACACGCTGGTGGGCGGCGCGGGAATCGACGACCTGATCGGCGGGCTGGGCAACGACCGGCTCGAAGCCGCGGCTTCCAGCGACCGGCTGTTCGGCGAGGGCGGCGCCGACACACTCCTTGGCGGCGATGGCAACGACACCCTGTCAGGCGGGCTCGGGCGCGACAGCCTCGTCGGCGGCGCCGATGCCGATGTCTTCGCGTTCCGTGCGGTGGGCCAGAGCGGCATCGCCGTCGCGACCCGTGACGTGATCGTCGATTTCGACCCCGGCGAGTTCGACATGATCGACCTCAATCCCATCGACGCGGACGCCGCCACCGCGGGGGTGAATGACGACTTCACCTTTATCGGCACGGCGGCCTTCACTGCAGCCGGCCAGGTCCGGGTCGCGGTGTCGGGCGCCAATACAATCGTGCAGGTCAGTACCGACGTCGACACCGCGGCCGAGATGACGATCCTGCTGCTCGGCCGGGCGCCCGGCGACATCCAGGCCGGGCATTTCATGCTCTGACGGCGCGGGGCCGTGGGTTGCCGCAGGCCCCTTGCCCATGCCCTGATTCCCTGCGATGCACGGGCCGTCCCGCGACGGAGCACCAGCCCATGACCCCCGCCCAGAAGACCGCCCTCGAGGGCGTCTGCACCGCCACGCTGACCACCGTGCTGCTCAAGAAGGGCGTACGCTTCTGCTACATCGCGGGTTCGCGCCCGATCGTGCCGGGCAGCGGCAAGCGCATCGTCGGCCCCGCCTTCACCCTGCGCTTCACGCCGACGCGCGAGGACCTCGCGACCGTCGACTCCTGGTCCTCCCCCCGCTCCACCCGCGCCGCGATCGAGGAGATGCCCGCGGGTTGCGTCGCCGTGGCCGACGCCATGGCCTGCACCGCCGCCGGCATCTTCGGCGACATCCTGTGCGCGCGCATGGCCAAGAAGGGCGTCGCCGGGCTGGTGACGGACGGCGTGCTGCGCGACGGCGCCGGCGTGATCGGCACCGGCCTGCCGGTGTTCTGCCAGGGCTATGTCGCCCCCGCCTCCGTCGCCGCGCTGAACTTCGTCGGCTGGCAGGAGACGATCGGCTGCGGTGGCGTCACGGTCATCCCCGGCGACATCATCGTGGCCGACCAGGACGGTGCCGTGGTCATCCCCGCCGCGCTGCTCGATGCCGTGGTGGAAGCCGCGGTCGAACAGGAGCGCCTGGAAGCCTGGATCATGACCGAGGTCGAGCGCGGCGTGCCGCTGCCCGGCCTGTATCCGCCCAATGCCGAGACCAAGGCGCGCTACGAGTCCACCCGCACGTGACCACGCGGCGCGCGCGGTCCCGCACCGCGCGCGCCGCGCGCTATTCCAGCACGACGCGCGAGGGCGTCACGACCACCCCGTTCGACCGCCCGTCGGCGCCGAAGGTCTCGATCCGCGTCGCGTATCCCTGCGCGGCCACCATGCCGGTGGCGATGTCGATCGCCATGCGCGCGAAGATGGCGACGCGCGCTTCCGACCCGCCGCCGCGCAGCCTTCCCGCCAGTTCCACCGCGCAGCGGGCCACCAGGACGGGCCGCCCGCCGAGCGCGGCCGTGCCTTCCGGCCGGCAGGTGCCGCCGCGCGCAGAACCTGCGACCGGCAGCGGCACATCCTCGCGCGGGGCGATGCGGCGGCGTTCCAGGCTGAGCGTCGCGAACTGCTCCCGCCATGCCGCCACCAGCCCGTCGCGCGCGGCCTCGGGCGGCGCTGCGCCGCCATCGGCGCGCAGCGCCGCGAATTCCATCACGCGCCCGTCGCTGCCGCGCAGCGCCGAGATGCGCAGCCCGACCTGGTCCTGCACCAGTGTCAGGCGCATCCCGCCGGCCTCCGGGCGCGCTGCGGCGACCGCCAGGCAATCGCGCTGCATCGGGCGGCCGGGGCGCGTGGCCTGTTCGCGGCACAGGCGCTGCCAGGGGCCCCAGGCGGCGCCGCCGATCGCCACCGGCGCGCTCAGCGGGCGCACCGCGCCGTCCAGCGCCAGGACGGGTGCCGCCGCGCGCCAATCGCCCGGCTGCGCCGCCGCTGGTGCGGCCAGCAGCAGCAGCGCGGCGGCCACCTGCGCCGTGCCGGCACCTGCCCGGGCGTGCCGCACCTGTGCCGCCGCGGACATGGCGTATCCGTGAGGCCCCCTCACCGGCGGATCAACCGGCCGTGATCTGCCGCTGCCGTCGCCCCACCATCGTTCGGATGCATGCCCCACCCTATCCCGCCCCCGGGCGGCGCGGCTAGAACGGCACGCATGAGCGGCAACGGAATGGATGCGGTGCGCGAAGGTCTGGCACGCGGCCTCGCGCGCTTCCTGGCGCCCGCGCGCCTGCCCGATGGCTACGCGCCAGCCTTCGCGAATACGCCGCGCGGGCAGGTCTTCGACCTCGCGGCCAATGCCGCGGCAGCGGAAGCGCTGGCGCATCCGCTGCTGGGCGGCGCCGAGGGCGCGCTCGACCTGCTGCTGTCCTTCCAGGGCGAGGGGCGCGCGCCGCGCGCGCTCGGCCCCGCGCGCGTCGTGGTCGAGGACGAGGCGCCGCGAACCTTCGACATCCGCACCCCGCACCACCGCTTCACCGGGAACCTGATGCGCGGGGAGATCGAGCAGCGCCTGCACGGGGAGGACGGCCCGCCCGCCATCCTGCACGGCGGCAACCTGGTCGAGTTCACCTGGCGCGGCCGCAAGCACTGCCTCGATGTCGAGGACGCGATCACCGCCACCGGCATCGAACCCGTGCCCGGCGGCGTGCTGCTGTTCCACGAAGGCATGGTGGCCGGGCGCGGCCGCTTTTCGCGCGGGGCGGCGCAGGATCTTGCGCGGCTGCGCTACGCCTACGAAGTGCGCGCCGACAGCCCGGCGGTGGTGCTGACCGTCACGCTCAGCGCGCTGCCGGGCATCGTGCTTGAGCGCGTGCGCATCACCACCGCCTGCGACGCCATGCGGGACCAGGGCTTCGCCACGCTCCTGCTGGGCGAGGGCGCGGCCGCGCAGCGCATCGACAGCCCGGCCGGAGACAATGTCACGGTGCAGAACGGCCCGGTGGCGGGCTTCGGCGCGGTGCAGGGATGCCCTGCGCAGCAGGCGTTGTCGCTGGCGATCCGCCCGCTCGGCCCGGCGCCGCTGCTCAGCGTGAAGGCCAGCGGACCGGAGGCGCGCCGCCTGCACTGGCTGCTGGCGCGCTACGCCGCGGCGCGGCTGGGCGGCGGGGAAGCGCTGGTGGCGCGCGAGGAACGGCTGGTGCTGCGCGGCCTGGATGCGCCGCTGGCTGTCCCGCGCGGCGCCGATGCCGCCAGCGCCGCGCCGGCGGGGGCGATGGCGCTGGCCTTCGCCACCCATGCGCGGGTGGCGACCGGGCCACGCGGCGCGGCACTGCGGGCGGCGGCGGAGTGCGCGCTCGGTGCCGTCGACGCAGCGGGCGCGACGGCGGCGGATATTGCGCAGGCGCTGATGGCGACCGAGGCGCTGCGCCAGGTGCGGAACGACGCCGCCCTGCCGGCGCGCAGCGCGGCGCTGGAGGCGGCGCTGCTGGCGATACAGCGCGAGTCCGGCGTGTTCAGCGGTGCCGGCGACGCGCCCGCCACGGTGGGCGACCATGCGGCGGCGCTACTGGCGCTGGCGCGGTGCGCGCGTCCGCCGGAACAGGCGCTGCGGCGGGGCATCGCTGCGCTGGGCCTGGCCACGCTGGCGGGGCCGGTCGATACGCTGGCGCTGCGCGGCGAGGGCAACCCCGCGGCGGTCTCGACCGAGGACCTGGCGCGGTTGCTGCGCGCGTTGCGTGCCGTGCAGGCGGCGCGCGCCGCCGGCGCGGTGGCGCTGCCGGAGGATGCGGCGCGGCGCCTGGCCTTCCTGGCGGCGACCGCGATGACGCTGTTGCAGGGTCGCATCCGGCCGGAGGGCGAGGTGCTGGTTGTGGCCGCCGGCCCGCCCGGCACGCCCCCGACGCTGGGCGCGCAGGCGGCGGCGCTGGCGGCGCTGCTGTCGCCCGAAGCGGCGCTGACGCGGGCGGCAGCGTGAACGGTCCGCGGGCCTCGCTGCTGCCGGCCCTGGCGCTCGCGCTGCTGCAGGCCTGCGCCGCGCCATCGCCGCCGCCGGTGGTGGTGGAGCCGCCGCTGTCCTACCCGCCCAGCGCGCGCGATCGCATGCTGCGCATCGCCACCGCCGAATGGGAGGAATGGGGCCGGCAAGCCTCCGACTCGCCGCCGCTTACGCGGGAGTCGGACGCGGCGAATTTCCCGCGCGTGATGGCCTATTGGCGCGCGGTGCCGGAGGGCGAGGCGCCGATCGCGCGCAACCGCGCCCGCTATCGCTACGGCAGCGTGGACACGTGGCGCGAACCCGCCTGGTCGGCGGCCTTCATATCCTTCGTGCTGCGCGGCGCGGGGGTGGACGGGCGGGAGTTTCCGCCCTCGGCCGCGCATGCCTTCTACCTTGATGCGCTGATCCTGGATGCGCAGCGCTTTCCCGCCCTCGCACCCTTCGTGCCGCATGACGTCGCGGCGCGCGCGCCGCAGGTCGGCGACCTGGTCTGCGCCGACCGCTCGGCGCGGCCGATCACCACATGGCGCGAGCGTGCCGCTGATCGCGGGGGCTTCCGCCCGATGCATTGCGACATCGTTGTGCGCGTGGCTCCGGGCGTGGTGGAGGCAGTCGGCGGCAACCTGCGCGATGCCGTCACGCTGGCGGTCATGCCCACCGATGCCGCCGGGCTGCTGCTGCCGCGCGGGCGGGGCGAGCCGCGCTTCTTCGCCGTCTTCGAGAACCGCCTGGGGCGCCTGCCGCCCTTCGCGCCACCACCACCAGCCAACGGGGCACCGCCATCGTGACCGACCTGTTCTCTCTCTTCACGCTGCGTGGCGTCACGCTGCGCAACCGCATTGGCGTGGCGCCCATGTGCCAGTACTGCGCGAAGCCTGACGGGTTGCCGACCGACTGGCACCTGGCGCATCTGGTCTCGCGCGCCGTGGGCGGCGCGGGGGTGACCATCACCGAGGCAACCGCGGTGACGCCGGAGGGTCGCATCAGCCCCGGCGACCTGGGCATCTGGAGCGATGCGCATGTCGGCCCGCACACGCGCCTGGCCGCGGCGATCGCGGCGGTGGGCTCGGTGCCGGGCATCCAGATCGCGCATGCCGGGCGCAAGGCGTCGCGCTTGCCGGCCTGGCAGAGCGGGCCGGCGGACCCGTCCTGGACCTGCATCGCGCCCTCGGCCGAGGCCTTCGGCGACTTCGCGGTGCCGCATGCCATGACGGAGGCCGAGATCGGCGCCACCATCGAGGCCTTCGCCGCGGCCACGCGGCGCGCCGTGCAGGCCGGCTACCGCTTCATCGAGATCCATGCCGCGCATGGCTACCTGATGCACCAGTTCCTCAGCCCGCTGTCGAACCGGCGCAACGATGGCTGGGGCGGGGATTTCGACGGGCGCAGCCGCATCGTGACCGAGACCGCGAAGGCGGTGCGCGCGGCCATGCCCGACGACCTGGCGCTGGCGATCCGCGTCTCCCACACCGACTGGGTCGAGGGTGGGTGGACCACCGAGGAAACCGTGGAACTGTCGCGCCGCGTGAAGGCGCTGGGCGTCGATCTGGTCGATGTGTCCTCCGGCGGGCTCGATGCGCGGCAGAAGATCCCGATGGGCCCGGGCTACCAGGTGCCGGGTGCCGCGGCGGTGCGCGAGGGTGCGGCGGTGCCGGTGGCGGCGGTCGGCCTCATCACTGAGCCCGGCCACGCGCAGGAGATCCTGAACGAGGGCAAGGCCGACCTGATCTTCCTGGCGCGCGCCCTGCTGCGCGACCCGTACTGGCCGTTGCATGCGGCGGCGACGCTCGGCCGCACCGAGGCGCTGGCCATCCCGCCGCAATACGACCGCGCCTGGGGCACGCTGGGGAAGGTCAACATGGACCTCGATATCGGGCAGCCGCAGCCGGCGCTGTGACGTGGCGCGCGGGGTGCCGCGCCGATAGCATCGTATCCTTGCGGAAGGGATACGACCCATGGCGGAGATCGACGACGTCCGCGGCCTGCTGACCGGCCGGCCGCGCCCGGTCGGATGGCCGGCGCGCCGCGCGCGGATCGAGGAGGTGGCGGCGGTCGACGCGCCGCCGGCGGATATCGTGTTCACCCCGGCCACCATCGGCGGGGTCGAGGCCGAATGGTCGGCCGCGCCGGGCGTGGATGCCTCCCGCGTGCTGCTGTTCCTGCATGGCGGCGGGTATTGCTCGGGGTCGATCCTCAGCCACCGCACCATGGCGTCGCGCGCGGGCGCGGCGGCGGGCATGCGGGCGCTGGCGCTGCAATACCGCCTGGCACCGGAGCACCCGTATCCCGCCGCGCTGGAGGACGCGCGCGCCGCCTTCGCCGCGCTGCTCGCGCAGGGTTTTTCCGCGAACGACATCGCGGTGGGCGGGGACAGCGCCGGCGGTGGTCTGTCGCTGGCGCTGATGGTCGCGCAGCGCGACGCCGGGCTGCCGCTGCCCGGCTGCGCCTGGCTGGCCTCGCCCTGGGTGGACCTGGCGATGAGCGGCGCGAGCATGGACGCCAAGGACAGCGTCGATCCGCTGATCCATCGCGGCTACCTTGAGGAATTGTCGGCGGCGTATCGCGGTGGCGTGCCGTCGGACGACCCGCGGGTTTCGCCGCTGCACGCCGATCTGCGCGGGCTGCCGCCGGTGCTGGTGCAGGTGGGATCGGCCGAGACGCTGCTCGACGACGCGGTGCGCATTGCCGGGCGATTGGGCGGCGCCGATGTACCGGTACGGCTCGAAGTGTGGCCGCACATGATCCACGCCTGGCCGCTGTGGTCGGCGCGGCTGGCGGAGGGGCGGCGTGCGCTGGCGTCGGCCGGCGCCTTCCTGCGGGAACGGGGACTCCCCGGGGTGGCCACGATCGCGTAGCCTCCCGCGCAACGCCAGGGAGGACGACACCATGCGGACAGGATGGATCGCGGCAGCGCTCGGCATTCTGGTCACGGCCGGGGCGGGCGCGCAGGAGGCCTTCCCGTCGCGCACAGTCACGCTGATGGTCGCCTATCCGCCCGGCGGCAATACCGACCTGATGGCGCGCGCCTTGCAGCCTGAACTGACGCGCGCGCTGGGCCAGACCGTGGTGGTGGTGAACCGCGGCGGCGCGGCCGGCACGATCGGCTCCGCGGAACTCGCCCGCGCGCGGCCGGACGGCTACACCATCGGCATCACGCCGAACAACCCGATGACGGCGCAGCCGCACGCCATCGCGCTGACCTACGGGTTGGACAGTTTCCGTTTCCTGTGCCGCGTGTACGACAACCCGCAGGTGGTGATCCTGGGGCGCAACGCGCCCTTCACCGACTTCGCCGGCCTGGTTGCGCACGGGCGCAGCGCGCGCGAGGCGCTGGTCTATGGCGCGCCGGGCAATGCCAGCACGCAGCACATCCTGATGGCCGCGCTGCTGAAGCGCGCGGGCATCGAAGGCTTGATGGTGTCCTTCACCGGCGCCGGGCCGATGAGCACGGCGGCACTCGGCGGTCAGATCCAGGCCTTCATCGAGGCATCGTCGATCCCGGCCTCGACCGGGCTCACGCCGATCGCGGCGGTGTCGGCGCGGCGCCTGCCGCATCTGCCGGACGTGCCGACAGTGGCCGAGCTGGGCTTCCCGGTGCAGGGCAGTTCGCATGGCGGGCTGATCGCGCCCGCCGGCATTCCCGACGCGGCCGCCGCCGCCATCGAGCGTGCCTGCGAAAGTGCGGTGGGCAGCGAAGGCTTCCGCGCCACGGCGGCGCGGCTGGCCTCCGTGCCGGCCTTCCTGCCGGGGGCGGCGTTCCGCGAGACTTTCGCGGCCGAGAGCGCGGCGAATGAGGGGCTCCTGCGCGACCTGGGCCTGTTGCGGGCGCGCTGAACCGGCGGCCTTGTCCCGGGGCCGTGGCGGCGGCAATGCTGCGCCGCCATCGGGCCGGAGGATGCGATGCCTGCCTATCTGATCGTGAACATCACCGTGCGTGACCGCGCCGCCTTCGAGGCGTATCGCGAGCGCGCGCCGGCGGTGATCGCCGCGCATGGCGGGCGCTACCTGGTGCGCGGCGGACCGGTCGAGGTGATGGAGGGCGAACCGGGGCTCGACCGCGTCGTCGTGCTGGAATTCCCGTCCATGGCAGCGGCGCGCGGCTTCTGCCACAGCGCGGACTACGCGCCGCTGATCGCGCTGCGCCGTGCGGCCAGCATCGCGCACATCGCGCTGGTCGAGGGCGTGGCGACGTGACGGTCGATGCGCTCGCTGCCTTCTACCCCTGGATGAAGTCGATGCACCTGCTGGGCGCTTTCGCCTGGATGGCGGGGCTGTTCTACCTGCCGCGGCTGTATGTCTATCACTGCCAGGTGGCGACGGGCTCCGCGCAGTCCGAACTGTTCAAGGTGATGGAGCGGCGCCTGCTGCGCGCCATCATGAACCCGGCGATGATCTGGACCTGGGGCTTCGGGCTGGTGCTGGTGGCCACGCCCGGCATTGCGGACTGGGGTTCGGGTTGGTGGTGGGGAAAGGTGGTGGGCTTGCTGACCATGACCTGGCTGCACATGGACCTCGCCGCAGCGCGCAAGCGCTTCGAGCGGGATGCGAATACACGCAGCGAGCGCAGCTGGCGCATCATGAACGAGGTGCCGACGCTGGCGCTGATCCTGATCGTCGTGATGGTGATCGCGAAGCCGTTTTGATGGGTGCGCGGGGGCGGCGGATGGTCCGGGCGCGGGCCGCACCGTGCGCTCCCGGATTGCGCGGGGCGCGATCCGCGGGGAGGGGCGCGCGTCGCGCCGCGCCTTGAAGCCGGTCGCCCGGGCCTGCATATCGGTGGTTGACGGGCGGCGCCGGCCTACCTAGGGTTCCCCTGCTTCCCGCCTGCGGCGCGGGGTGCCCCGCGCCTTGTGCCGCGACTTCCTTCCTTTCGGGACATTGCCCCTCGCGCCGGATGCCCGGCGCCGATGCGGGCGAGCAGGCACCGGCTTCCATCGCCAGGCCCGCGGGAACGTCCCGGCCAATCCCCCGCTCTCGGACGCCGTCCAGGATCCAATGCACCTCTCCGAACTCAAGGCCAAAAGCCCCGCCGACCTCCTCGCCTTCGCCGAGGAGTTGAGCGTCGAGAACGCATCCACCCTGCGCAAGCAGGACATGATGTTCGCCATCCTCAAGACGCTGGCCGAGAACGACCAGGCGATCTTCGGCGAGGGCACGCTGGAAATCCTGCCCGACGGCTTCGGCTACCTGCGATCGCCGCAGGCGAACTTCCTGCCCGGGCCGGATGACATCTACATCTCGCCGGCGCAGGTGCGGCGCTTCGCGCTGCGCACCGGGGATACGGTGGAAGGCCAGATCCGCGCGCCGAAGGATGGCGAGCGCTACTTCGCGATGCTGAAGGTCAACAACATCAACTTCGAGCCGCCCGAGGCGCTCAAGCACCGCATCAATTTCGACAACCTGACGCCGCTGTATCCCAACCGTCGGCTCAAGATGGAGAATGCCGAGGTCGAGAGCGTCGCGAAGTCCGCCACCAAGGACAACACGCACCGCGTCATCGACCTGATCGCCCCCATCGGCATGGGCCAGCGCGCGCTGATCGTCGCGCCCCCGCGCACCGGCAAGACCGTGATGCTGCAGAACATCGCGAAGTCGATCAGCGCGAACAATCCCGAAGTCTTCCTGATGGTGCTGCTGATCGACGAGCGGCCCGAGGAAGTGACCGACATGGCGCGCACCGTGCGCGGCGAGGTGGTGGCCGACGAACCGGCCACGCGCCACGTGCAGGTGACGGAGATGGTGCTCGAAAAGGCCAAGCGCCTGGTCGAGCACAAGCGCGACGTGGTGATCCTGCTGGATTCGATCACGCGCCTGGGCCGCGCCTACAACAGCGTCGTGCCGTCGTCCGGCAAGGTGCTGACCGGCGGTGTCGACGCGAACGCCCTGCAGCGCCCCAAGCGCTTCTTCGGCGCCGCGCGCAACATCGAGGAAGGCGGGTCGCTGACCATCATCGCGACCGCGCTGATCGACACCGGTTCGCGCATGGACGAGGTGATCTTCGAGGAATTCAAGGGGACCGGTAACTCGGAAATCATCCTGGACCGCAAGCTGTCCGACAAGCGCGTCTTCCCCGCCATCGACATCACCAAGTCCGGCACCCGCAAGGAGGAGCTGCTGGTGGATCGGGGCACGCTGTCCAAGATGTGGGTGCTGCGGCGTATCCTGAACCCGATGGGCACGCAGGACGCGATGGAATTCCTGAGCGACAAGCTGAAGTACAGCAAGACGAACCAGGACTTCTTTGATGCGATGA
>LNFM01002423.1_pt1 | contig 93866 bp, 75 predicted proteins | sample 596031 | NCBI WGS metagenome assembly LNFM01 (sample SAMN04254537, study PRJNA301005) | activated carbon metagenome | isolation source: dual media filters at the Ann Arbor, Michigan drinking water treatment plant | place: USA: Ann Arbor
TCCCGGCGGCGGCCGTCGCCCCCGCGCCGGCCCCGCTGGCGCGCCCGCTGTACCTCTACTTCGAGGGTCAGGTCTACGAGGTCAACCAAGACCAGTTCGTGATCGGCCGCGGCTCGAAGTACAGCGACCTGCCGATCAAGGACGCCAACATCTCGCGGCGTCACTGCGCGATCGTGCGGCGCAACGGCCAGTACTACATCAAGGATCTCGAGAGCACGAACGGCGTCGAGTTCAACGGCCAGCGCGTGGACAACCACCTCATCCAAGAGGGCACCGTCTACCGGCTCTGTGATCACGAGCTGCGGTTCTCGTTCATCCCGCCGTCCTGATCGCGCCGGTGGCCAAGTCAGCGCGGCGGGCAGCCCCCAAGATCCGGCAGGTCGAGCGCCTGCGCGCGCTGGTGCGACAGGCCGCCGCCGGTGGGTTCGCGGGCGTCGCCGACGACGCGCTCGGAGGCAAGCTCGCCGCCGTGTGGACCGAGGCCGCCCCGTCGTGGGCGGACCGGCCCGAGTGCGCGCGGGTCGAGCAATCGATCGCCGCGTGGGAGCAGTCGGGCAAGCAGGCCCGCGTCGAGCTCGTCGCGCTGCTGATGCGATTGCTCGCCCAGCTCGGGCCGGCGCCCAAGCCCGTCGCCGCCCCGGTCGCGAGCACGTCGGGCGATCCGCGTGACGCCGGCGTCGAGACGCTGCCGGGCGTCGGTCCGGCGACGGCGGCCCGCCTGCGCGAGCGCGACCTCGTCACGCTCGAGGATCTCGCGATGCTGCTGCCCGCGGCGTACCTCGACCTGCGCCACGATCGCGGCCACGACGAGCTCTGCGAGGGCGACACCGTGACGTTCGTCGCGACCGTCCGCGGCCTGCGTCAGGGCTTCTTCGGCGGGCGGTTCTCCGCCTCGATGGAGCTCGAGCTCGACGCACCGACGGAGCCCAAGCCCCGCATCGTCGCGCGGTGGTTCCAGCCCACCGGTGGTCTGAACCAGTGGGCGAAGGACGGTCGCGTGCGCGTCATCGGGACCGCGCGGCAGCACCAGGGCAAGTGGTCGTTCGTGCACCCGCAGCTGCGCGACCCGAACCAGCCGATGCCGCCGGTCGCGACCCGCTATCCGCTGATCGACGGCGTGCCGCCGGCGACGATCGTGAAGCTCGTGCGCGCCGCGGTGCAGCGCGTCTGCGAGGCCGAGCGCCCCGATCCGCTGCCCGAGGCGCTGCGCGTGGCCCACGGCTTGCCGGGCTTCGCCGAGGCGCTCGCGTCCGTGCACGACCCCGGCGCCACCGTCGACGACGCGACGCTCGCGGCGCTGCAGCGCGGCCTGTCCCCGGGCCATCGTCGGCTCGCGTTCGACGAGCTCTACTTCGTGCAGCTCGCCCTCGGGATCGCGCGGCGCCGCTACCAGGACACCGCGTCGGCGGTGCACGTGCGGGCCGACGCGGCGCTCTGGTCCCGGCTCGGCGAGGCGCTGCCGTTCGCCCCGACCGGCGCGCAGCGGCGCGTCATCGACGAGATCTTCGCGGCGATGGCCGAGGGCCCACCGATGATGCGCCTGCTGCAGGGCGACGTCGGCTGCGGCAAGACGGCGGTGGCGTTCGCGGCCGCCCTCGGCGTGGTCGCGCAGGGCGGGCAGGCGGCCGTGATGGCGCCGACCGAAATCCTCGCCGAGCAGCACTTTCGCACGCTGCAGCCGTGGTGCGAGCGCGCCGGGCTCAAGCTGGCGCTGCTCACCGGCTCGACCAAGGGCGGCGTGCGCGAGAGCCTGGTCGCGATCACGGCGGCGGGCGGCGTCGATCTCATCGTCGGCACCCATGCGCTGCTCACCCAGGACGTCGGCTTCGGGCGCCTCGGCCTCGTGGTCATCGACGAGCAGCACCGCTTCGGCGTCGAGCAGCGCGCGCGCCTGCGCGACAAGGGGCAGCGCCCGCACCTGCTCGTGATGACCGCGACGCCGATCCCCCGCAGCCTCGCGCTCGTCGCCTACGGTGAGCTCGACCTCAGCGTCATCGACGAGATGCCGCCGGGGCGCAAACCGCCGGTCACCGAGGTGCTCTACGGGCCGAAGGCGCTGGTGCTCGCGCGCGGCCGGGTGGCCAACCGCGTGCGCGCCGGCGCCCAGGCCTTCGTGGTCTGCCCGTTGGTGGAGGCCAGCGAGGACCTCGACGTCACCGACGTCGAGGCGACCGCGGCCCGCTTCCGCAAGGCGCTGCCCGATCACGCGGTCGGGGTCGTGCACGGGCGCATGCACCCGCGCGACAAGGACGCGGTGATGTCCGCGTTCCGCCGCGGCGAGCTCGCGGTGTTGGTCGCGACGACGGTCATCGAGGTCGGCGTCGACGTGCCCGCGGCCTCGGCGATCCTCGTCGAGCACGCCGAGCGCTTCGGGCTGTCGCAGCTGCACCAGCTGCGCGGCCGGGTGGGGCGCGGCGGCGGCGAGGCGATCTGCGTGCTGCACACGCCGGCCTCCGAGACGTCGGAGGTCGGGGCGCGCTTGGCCGTGCTCGCGGCCCACGCGGATGGGTTCGCGGTCGCCGAGGCCGACCTGCGCCTGCGCGGTCCTGGCGAGGTGTTCGGTCGCCGCCAGGCCGGGGCGCCGCGCCTGCCGATCCCCCTCGGCGGTGCCGAGGCGACCGCGCTGATGGTCGACGCCCGCGACGCCGCGCGGGCCGCCCTCGCGGCGTGGCCGGATCTCGCGATCACCTCCGGGCCCGCGGCGCCGCCGTGGGCCGACGAGCTGCGCCGTCGCCGGGGCGACGGGGTGTTCGTCGAGGCGTGAATTCGCCGGGGCCCGTGGCCCGCCGGCCGCCCGTGCGCTAAGAACGGAAGGACGGGCCATGGGTCGGTTGCTCTGCCATTGCCTCGTCGTCGAAGAGGCCGAGGTCCGTCGGGTGATCCGCCAAGGCGCGCGGACCCTCGAGGACATCGGCGTGCGGTGCGACGCGGGGACCGGGTGCGGCAGCTGTCGGGCCGGCATCGCGATCCTCCTCGACGAGGAGCTCCGCCGCCGCGCCCAGCGGGGCGACGCGGACGACGTGCTCGCGCAGCTCGGGCTGTTCGGCACCAAGCCCCAGCCGTAGCGCGGTGGGAGTCATGCAACGCGCCGGCGCTCCGGCCGAAGGGTCCAGGAGTGTCGGCACCGCGCCGCGAGTGGGTCACCGGGTCCGTCGTGGTGATCCTGGCGCTCGGGGTGCTGCCCCCGACCGGCGATCCGGAGCGGGCCACGCCGCACCGCTGCGCCGTGGCCGTGGCGGTCGACGGCGCCTTGCGCTGCGACGACGGGGCGCCGGCCACGGTCGGTGAGCTCTGCGGCCCGGCCCATCCGCGGGCGTCACAGCCCGTGCACGGCGGCGACGCGATCGACACCACGGCGCTGTGTCAGGACGACGTCGGCCCGTCGCGGATGCCGGCGACCGACCTCGCGGCGCTGGGTCAGCCGACGTGCCTCAACGGCGCGAGCCTCGAGGAGCTCGAGGGGCTGCCGGGCGTCGGCCCCAAGCTCGCGGCGCGCATCGTCGCGGCGCGCCCGTTCGACTCGGTCGATGCCCTCGCGGAGGTGCGTGGCGTCGGCCCCGCGACGCTCGATCGCCTGCGCCCTCGTCTCGTCGCGCGGCCCGCTGAGCAACGCGCGCGCGTGCCTGCGGATCGCCCCCGATGACCCTGCGATGTCCGATCAGGCGCCGGCCATCACCGCTTCGATGTCGTCGATCGTCTTGGGCACGCGCCACGTGAGGACCTCGGGCCCCTCGGCGTGGACGAGCACGTCGTCCTCGATCCGGATGCCGCAGCCGCGCAGCTCCGGCGGCGCGGTCTCGTCGTCGGCGGGGATGTAGAGCCCCGGCTCGACCGTCAGGACGTACCCCGGCTGGAGCGGGCGCGGCTTGCGGGCCAGTGTGTAGTAGCCCGCGTCGTGGACGTCGGCCCCGAGCCAGTGACTGGTCCGGTGCATGTAGTAGCGCTTGTACGCCTCGTTCTTCAGGGCCTCGTCGAGGTCGCCGGTGATGAGCCCGAGCCCGGCGAGGCCCTCGCAGAGGATCCGCAGGCACGTGCGGTGGATGCTGTCGATGTCCCCGCCCACGACCGCGCCAGCGATGCCGGCGCGGTTGGCCCGCAGCACGATGTCGTACAGCTCGCGCTGCGCGAGCGAGAACCGGCCGCCGACGGGGGTCGTGCGCGTGATGTCGGCGGCGAACAGGTCGACCTCGGCGCCGGCGTCGACGAGCAGGAGCTGGCCGTCGCGGAGCTGCGCGTCGTTGTCCACGTAGTGGAGGATCGTCGCATTGTCGCCGCCGCCGACGATCGATCCGTACGCGGAGCCCTCGGCCCCGCGGCGACGGAACTCGTACTCGAGCAGCGCCTCGATCTGGTACTCGAACACGCCGGGACGCGTCGCTCGCATCGCGGCGAGATGCGCCTCGGTGCTGATGTCGACGGCGCGGCGCAGGGCGGCGAGCGCCGCCGGATCCTTGACGAGCCGATCCTCGCCGATCGTCGTCCGCGCGTCGCGGAGCACGTCGGGCGGGGTCTCGCCCCATCGGTTGCGCCGACGCAGGTGATCGATCGCGCGCTGCACCGCGAGCTCGAGCGCGCGCCAGCGACCGAGCGGCACGTGGACCTCGGGCACGCCGTCGAGCAGCTTGGGCAGGTGCTCGGCGAGCTCGCCCAGCGGGTGGGCCGCGTCGGCGCCGAAGCGGGCGACCGCACCCTCGGGGCCGACGCGCCGGCCCGACCACACCTCGGCCTCGGCGTCGCGCGGCCGCACGAACAGCACGAACTGCGGCGTCGCGCCGCCGCGCAGCACCATCACCGCGCCGGGTTCGCGCAGCCCGGTGAGGTAGTGGAAGTCGGAGTCCGGCCGGAAGCGGAACTCGGTGTCGTTCGAGCGCGTCCGCAGCTCTCCGCCGTACAGGACGAGCGCCCCTTCGCCGAGGGTCGCGGCCACGCGCGCGCGGCGTTCGGCGAAGTGGGCGAGGGCGGGCTGGGGATCGCGGGGTGCGTGCGTCTCGAAGGGCACCATCGCGCGCGAGCATCGCATGGTGGCCCGCCGCGGGGCGAGGCCGCGGCGCCACGCGTGCGCGGACACACTGGCCCCAAGTCGGGACCCCGGAGGCCCCACAGGTTCGCGCGCGCACCGACGATGTCGAGCCCGCGATGGCGAGATTCCTGGCGATGACCACGTCCGCGGCGTCCCTCGATGGTCTCGACGAGGCGGGGATCCTCGACGATCCGCTGGCGTTCTGCTGGCCGCTGGCCGGACCGTTCGGCGCGGTGCTGCTGTCGGCGATGGCCTGGCTCTCGATCTGAGTGCGACGGCGCTGTGTCGGCGTTGCGGGTCGGGCGCCTCCGGCGGCGCGTGACCGTGCGCTGTGCAACGCGTTGCGCCCCATCGACCGGCGCGCCGGCGGTTGCGGACGGCGGGGCGAACCTGGCAGCTTCGGCGCACACATGTTCGCCCGCCAGCAAACGAGCCGTCTCGTCCACGAGGTCCAGCAGTCCATCACGACGTACCAGCCGTCACGGGCGTCGATCGACCGGGAGCAGTTGACCGGCCTGGCCAAGTCCGTGCTCGCCTCGGTCGACGTCCGCGACCTGCGTGGCCTCGGGAGCGCGGAGCTGCTGCCGCAGCTCGAGGCGCTGCTGTCGGCGATCGCACTGCGCAAGCGCGACGAGATCAAGGTCGTGCTGAACTACCAGGACGCGACCGACACCCTCGTCGTCGAGACCTGCGTCGAAGATCAGCCGTTCTTGGTGTCGACGCTGCGCGCCGCGCTGGCCAGCGAGCACCTCGACGTGCGTCGCTTCATGAACGCGATCGTCAAGGTGCAGCGCGACCCCAGCGGCAAGCTCACCGGCATCGGCACGGGCACGGCCGAGTCGGTCATGCGCGCCGAGGTCGGCCTCGCAGGCGGCAGCGCGGGCCGTGACGGCGGCGGCGTGCCCAACGGCCTCGCCGCACGGATCGAGCACCGCCTGCGCTTGGCGCAGGCGATGGTCGCCGACTTCGCGACGATGAAGGCCCGCGTGGCGGCGCTGGCCGACGGCTACTTCGCGGCGGCGCACGATCGCACCGCCGACGAGGCGACGGCGCTGCGCGACACCGAGGCGCTGCTGCGGTGGATCTGCGACGAGAACTCGGTCCTGCTCGCGGTCGAGGAGTACGACGCGCACGGCGAGCCCATCGGGGTGTTCGGCACGAGCCGCGTGTCGCGGCCGCAGCGTGACCTGCGATTGGTCACCGCCGCCGCGCGCGGCGAGGGGCGTCGCGTCCGGTTCATGCGCAGCGCCGAGGAGTCCCCGGTGCACCGCGCGGGCAAGCCCGGCCACTTCATCGTCACGCGCTTCGGCGAGGACGGTCGCCCGGCCGGCGCGCTGCTCATCGACGCGTTGTTCACCTACAAGGCGCTGCACACCCCGCCCGAGCAGATTCCGGTCGTGCACGGCGTCCTGCGCGACCTGCTGAACGATCGGCAGGTCGGCGGCGACTCCGATCGCGGCAAGAACATCACCAACGCGTTCAACTCGCTCCCGCTCGAGTACCTGCTGTCCGAGGATCGCGAGGCGATCTGGGAACTCACCGATCGCATCCTGCGCGCCGAGGCCGAGGGCGGCAGCGACGTCCACATCCGCGTCGGCGAGAACGGCCGCTTCGCGTTCCTGTTCGTGGCGCTGCCCCGCTGGCAGTTCTCCGAGGAGCTGCGCCTGCAGGTGCAGAACGTCGTGCTCGAGTCCCTGGGCGGCACCTACGCCGACTACGGCGTCTACATCGATCGCTACGACAACGCGGTCTTCCACTTCTACGTCACGGGTGTCGGGCCGCTGCGCGCCATCGACACCGAGGAACTCCGCGCCCAGGTCCTCGCGTTCGCGCGCTCCTGGACCGACCGGCTCCGCGAGGCGCTTGGCGGCGTCGCCGAGGGCTCGCGGGTCGACGAGCTGTTCGACATCTACGAGAACGCCTTCACCGACGAGCACAAGCGGCGCTGCGGCGTCGATCGGCTGCGCGGTGACATCCGCTGCCTCGAGAACCTCCGCGGCGGCGCCGACACGGACTGCGACCTGTACGTCTCGGAGTACGGTGAGCACCCCGGCAGCCTCAACCTCCGCATCTTCTCGCGCGAGCCGCTGAACCTCAGCCGCGAGCTGCCGGTGCTCAGCCACTTCGGCTTCGAGGTCGTCGACCAGTACACCCGCGACGTCACGCTGCCGGGCATGCGCTCGGTCGACATGGACAACTTCCGGCTCGAGGTTCGCGAGGATCGCATCGGCCAGATCATGGCCCGGCGCGCGAACGTCACCACGGCGTTCCGCGAGGTATTCGCGGGCCGCTGCGGCGACGATGACCTCAACCGCCTCGTCGTCGTCAGCGATCTCAACTCCCACGAGGTCGAGATCCTCCGCGCGTACCTGGCGTACTTCCACCAGCACGCGCTGCCGTTCGGCGACGACCTCGTCCGCCAGACGATCGTCGACTACCCGAGCGTCGCCGAGGAGCTGATCGACTGGCTCGCCAGCCGCTTCGATCCCAAGAACGCCAGCGAGGCCGCCGCGGCCGCGAGCGAGGCGTCGCTCGAGCAGGAGCTCCGCTCGGTCACCGACTACACCGCCGATCGCGTGCTCCAGGCGGTCGCCGAGGTCATCCGGGCCACCCGGCGCACCAACGCCTGGGTCGCCGACGTCGCGGGCGGCCAGCCCCTGGCGTTCAAGATCAGCTCGGGCGAGCTGTCGTTCGGCGCCGAGCCCAAGCCGATGCGCGAGATCTGGGTCTACCACCGCGACTTCGAGGGCGTGCACCTGCGCGGCGGCCGGGTCGCCCGCGGCGGTCTGCGCTTCTCGGATCGCCCGGACGACTTCCGCACCGAGATCCACGGGCTGATGTCGACGCAGATGGTGAAGAACGTCGTGATCGTGCCGATGGGCGCCAAGGGCGGCTTCGTGCTGCGCCAGCCCCCGGCGGACCGCGACGAGCTGCGCGCCGCCGGCGACTTCTACTACGAGAAGTTCGTGCGCGCGCTGCTGTCGGTCACCGACAACCTCGTCGACGGCGTCGCGGTCACGCCCCCCGGCATCCTGCTCTACAAGGAGGGCACGGATCCGTACCTCGTCGTGGCCGCCGACAAGGGCACCGCGCACATGTCCGACACCGCCAACCGCGTCAGCGCCGAGCACGGCTTCTGGCTCGACGACGCGTTCGCGTCGGGCGGCTCGGCCGGCTACGACCACAAGGCCACGGGCATCACGGCCCGCGGCGCGTGGGAGGCGACCAAGCGCAGCTTCCGCGAGATGGGCGTCGACCCCGAGCGCGACGTCATCACCTGCGCTGGCGTCGGTGACATGAGCGGCGACGTGTTCGGCAACGGCCTGCTGCGCAGCCGCACGATCAAGCTGCTCGCTGCGTTCAACCACGCGCACATCTTCGTCGACCCCAACCCCGAGCCCGAGCGCAGCTTCCTCGAGCGCAAGCGGCTGTTCGAGAAGCCGCGCTCGCAGTGGTCCGACTACGACACGTCCGTGCTGTCGGTCGGCGGCGGCGTCTTCCCGCGCAAGAGCAAGGAGGTCGATCTGTCGCCCGAGGCCCGCGCGATGCTGGGCTTCGCCCCGGGCCGCAAGGTCAACGGCGAAGAGGTCATGCGCGCCATCTTGCGCATGCAGGTCGACCTGATGTGGATGGGCGGCATCGGCACGTACGTGAAGTCGCGCGACGAGACCCACGCCGAGGTCGGCGACAAGACCAACGACGGCGCGCGCATCGACGCGGCCGACCTGCACTGCAAGGTGTTCGCCGAGGGCGCCAACCTGGCGATCACCGACCGCGGTCGCGTCGAGTTCGCCCGGCTCGGCGGTCACAACTACAACGCCTTCCTCGACAACTCGGGCGGCGTCGACACCTCGGACCACGAGGTCAACATCAAGATCCTGTTCGCGCCGCTGTTGCGCGCGGGCAAGGTCGCGCGTCAGGCCCGCGACGCGATGCTCAAGCAGTGCGAGGACGAGGTCGTCGAGATGGTCCTCGACAACAATCGCTCGCAGAGCCGCATGGTCTCGTACGACGTCCGGCGCAGCCGCAACGACGTGTTCCGCTACAGCCGAGCCCTCGGCTACCTGGCCCGCTCGCTGCCGTTCAACCCCGACAACTTCGCGCTGCCCAGCGAGGAGGAGCTCGGCAACCGCAGCCGCAAGGGCCACGGCCTGTACAAGTGCGAGGCCTCGGTGGTGTGCGCCCACGCCAAGATGCTCGCGTACCGCCAGCTGCTCGAGGGCGAGCCGCTGCCCGACGTCTACGTCGACGCCGCGGTCCGCGACTACTTCCCGCGCGCGCTCGCCGAGCTCGCGGGGAACGACGCGGTCGCCAAGCACCTGCTGCGCCGCGAGATCGCCACGACGGTCATCGTCAACGACATCATCGACAACGCTGGCGGCAGCATGATCGCCGAGGTCGGGATCGCCAGCGGCCGTTCGACGCGCGACATCGTGGTCGCGTACCTGCAGGCGGTGCAGGCCGGCGACGTCGCGGCGCTGCGGGCCGACGTCTATGCGCTGGAGGACGAGCGCCGCCAGGAGGCGGTGTACAGCGCGATGTGGTCGGCCGAGGTCGCCCTCGAGGACGCGACGTTCTACCTCATCGATCAGATGAACCTGCCGCCGCTCGACGAGGCCGCCATCGCCCAGACGCGGGCGCTGCTCGCCAACGTGGATCAGGCCCTGCCCGCGGGGAGCAAGAACCGCACCGCAGGTCGCCTGCGCAAGCTCGAGGAGGCCGGCGTGCCCCGGAGCCTCGCCGAGCGGATCGTCAAGCTGCGCTACCTGACCCCGGTGCTCGACGCGGTCCGCATGGCGCAGGTCATGGGCCGCGATCCCAAGGACCTGCTGTACCTGCGGCTGCAGGTGACCGACGCGGTGAACTTCCTGTACCTCAACCAGGCGATCGACCGCATGGTCTACGCCGGGCCGTGGGACGGGCCCGCAGTCAGTGCGCAGCGCCGCCAGCTCAACTTCCACCTGCACAAGCTGGTGCGGATGGTCGAGGGCGACGACGTCGCGGGCATGATCGAGAAGTACAAGCTCGGCGACTTCTGTGCGCAGGTCGCCGCGCAGGCCGAGAGCGGTCCGACCATCGCGAGCCTGGTGATGCTCGACGACTGGCTGCGGCGCAACCTGCCGCCCCTGACCGCGATCACCCGCTAGGGGCCGCGGCACCGGCGTGCGCCCGCGCAGGCCGGTGCTAGGCTGGTCGCCCGATGCTCGCGGCGACCCGAACCCACCTCCATCGCCTCGCTTGGTTCACCGCCGCCACCGTCCTCGGTGGCGGCTGTGATCTGCAGACCAAGGCCTGGGCCGAGCGCACGCTCGGCGCGCTGCCCGAGCAGTCGATGTCGGTCGTCGACCCGTGGCTCGACGTCACGCTGGCGTACAACCGCGGCACCGCCTTCAGCATGATCACGGACCTCGGCGCGGCGCGGTGGGTCTTCGGGGTCGTCGCGCTGCTGGTCGTCGCGTCGCTGGTGGCGATGCTGCTGCGGTCGCATCGCGACTGGATCGATGCCCTCGCGATGGGGGCGATCGCCGGGGGCGCGGTCGGCAACGGGGTCGATCGCGTGTTCCGAGCCGCGCCCGGTGGAGGCACCGGCGTCGTGGACTTCCTGCAGGTGAACTACCCGTGGGGCGGCCACTGGCCCCTGTTCAACGTCGCCGACGCGCTGCTGGTCGTCGGCGTCGCCGTGCTCGTCGGGCGCAGCCTGCTCGCGGCGCGGCGGCCTCCCGAGGCCGAGGCCACACCGACGGCGGCCGGCTAGTCCGGCGCTGCGTCGAAGACCCGGGCGATCGTCCGCCAGTACAGCGCGTGCTCGGCCGCGAGGACGCGGGCGGCGAGCGACGCGACGTCGTCGCCGGGCAGGACGGGGACCTCCGTGTGCGCGAGGATGTCGCCCTCGTCGTAGTGCTCGGTGACGCGGTGGACCGTCGGGCCCGAGGTCGGGACGCCCGCGGCGAGCACCGCGGCATGGACGTGCTCGCCGAACATGCCCGGCCCGCCGAAGCGCGGGAGGGGACCCGGGTGGATGTTCATCGCGCGGCCGCGGTACGCCGCGACGACGCGCGGGTCGAGCAGCTTCATGTAGCCCGCGAGCACGAGCACCTCGCAGCCGACCGCCTCGAGGCGCTCGAGCAGGCGCACGCCGGGGTCCGCGTCCGTCTTCGCGCTGACGTGGGCCCAAGGGATCCCGCGGCGCCGCGCGAACTCGAGGGCCCCCGCCGAGGAGTTGTTCGACACCACCAGGGCGACGCTCGCGTGCAGGTCGCCGCGGTCGATCGCGTCCTGGATCGCGACCAGGTTGCTGCCGCGTCCCGACGCGAGGACCGCGAGTCGGCGAGGTGGGCGCGGGGGCTCGGTCATCCGCGGCAGCTTTGCCCACTTGCGGTGTCGGTGGAAGACCACGGCGCCAGGCCCGTATACTGGGCGGTGACGATGGGCAGAAACGACGACGAGCGTCCCGCATGGCGGTCGACCACGGTGCTGTGCGTCCGCCGCGACGGCCGGGTCGCGCTGGGCGCCGACGGCCAGGTCTCGATGGGCAACACGATCATGAAGTCCCGGGCCAGCAAGGTCCGGCAGCTCGCCCACGGCCGGATCATCGGCGGCTTCGCCGGATCGGCGGCCGACGGCCTGACGCTGTTCGAGCTGCTCGAGGCCAAGCTCGAGTCGGTCGGCGGCAACTTCACGCGGGCGTGCGTCGAGCTGGCCAAGGACTGGCGGCAGGACCGGCGGTATCGCCGACTCGAGGCGCTGATGATCGTGGCGGATCGCGATCGGACACTGCTGCTGTCGGGGACCGGTGATGTCATCGAGCCGGACGACGGGATCGTCGCCATCGGCTCGGGTGGCAACTACGCGCTCGCGGCCGCGCGGGCCCTGATGCGCCACACGGCGCTCGACGCCCGGGGCGTCGTCGCCGAGAGCCTCCGTGTCGCGGGCGAGATCTGCGTGTTCACCAACCTCGAGCACACGGTGCTCGAACTCCCGGAGGCCACGTGAGCGTCGAGAGCCGGAACTGGACCCCGCGGATGGTGGTCGAAGAGCTCGACCGCTACGTCATCGGACAGCACAAGGCGAAGCGGGCGGTCGCGATCGCGATGCGCAACCGCTGGCGCCGACAGATGGTCGCCGAGTCGATCCGCGACGAGATTTCGCCGAAGAACATCATCATGGTCGGGCCGACGGGCGTCGGCAAGACCGAGATCGCCCGCCGGCTCGCGAAGCTGAGCGGCGCGCCGTTCGTGAAGGTCGAGGTCAGCAAGTTCACCGAGGTCGGCTACGTCGGCCGCGACGTCGACTCGATCATCCGCGATCTGGTCGAGGTCGGCATCCAGATCGTGCGCACCGAGATGGAGCGCGACGTCCGGCAGGAGGCGAAGAGCCGCGCCGAGGAGCGCGTGCTCGATCTGTTGCTGCCCACCGGCACCGAGCCGCGCGCGTACACCGATCGACCCGGCGAGCCGCCGACCAAGCCGTCCGCCACCCGCGAGAAGCTCCGCGAGCTCCTGCGCGGCGGGAAGCTCGACGATCGCGAGGTCGAGGTCGAGATCGAGGAGAGCGGCCCCGGCGGCCTGCAGCTGATGCCGGGCCTGCCCATGGGCGAGCAGATGGGCCAGCAGTTCGGTCAGCAGCTCCGCGACATGCTCGGCGCGTTCGGGCGGCGCAAGCACAAGCGCAAGGTCAAGGTCGCCGAGGCCCGTGAGCTGCTCGCCGGCGAAGAGGCCGCAAAGCTGGTCGATCAGGACAAGGTCACCCGCGAGGCGATCCGGCGCACCGAGCAGCTCGGGGTGGTCTTCCTCGACGAGATCGACAAGATCTGCAGCCGCGAGAACGTCCGCGGCGGCGATGTCTCGCGCGAGGGCGTGCAGCGCGACCTGCTGCCGCTGGTCGAGGGCACGACGGTGTCGACCAAGTACGGCCCGGTGCGCAGCGACCACGTGCTGTTCATCGCCGCCGGTGCGTTCCACATGGCGAAGGTCAGCGACCTCATCCCCGAGCTGCAGGGGCGGTTCCCGATCCGCGTCGAGCTCGACTCGCTCGGCGTCGAGGAGTTCGTCCGGATCCTGCGCGAGCCGGCGAACTCACTGCTCAAGCAGTACATCGCGCTGCTCGAGACCGAGGGCGTGGCGCTGACCTTCGACGACGCGGCCATCGCCGCGATGGCGGACGCGGCGTGCCGGGCCAACAGCGCCCTCGAGAACATCGGCGCGCGGCGGCTGCACACCGTGCTCGAGCGCGTGCTCGAGGAGCTGAGCTTCGAGGCCAGCGAGATCGGGGCGCGGGAGATCCGGATCACCGAGGCCTACGTCCACGAGCGCGTGGACACGCTGCTGCAGGACCGCGACCTCTCGCGCCACATCCTCTGACGAGGGGTCGCGCTAGCTCACCAGGCGCAGCGGCGCCGATGACATCGGGCCATTGGCGGCCGGCAGCTCGATCCACATCGACTGGACGCGCCGCCGGACCGCCTGCAGCGTCGCCAGCGTCCGCGCGACGTCGACGTCGGCGCGGTCGCGGAGCGAGACCTCGAGCCAGTACGCGGCCCCGTCGAGATCGGAGCTGCGCTCGCACGCCGTCGCGATCTCGATCGCCAGGTCGGCGCGGACGGGGGCCCGCGAGCAGCGGCCGTGGATCGTCGCCGCGAGCTGCATCGCGGCGGGCGTCGCACCCATCCGGAACAGCGCCCGCTTGAGGTGGAGGCGCAGGTCGTTGCCGCCGACCGTCTCGACGACGTCCTCGGCGCTCGGTCCCGAGGCGGTGACGGCCAACGGTGCGCTCGGTCGGCACCACACGCGGAGGCGCTCGTCGGCGGCGAGCTGGAAGGGCGCCAAGCCGGCCCGCTTGCATGCCGTGACCAGGGCCCGCGGCGTGTACCAGAACGGTCGCCCGGTGGTCAGGATGTCCTGGGCGGCGGCGCCCGTCGCCTGCAGGAGGTTCGGCACCTCGATCAGCGCGACGCCCTGGGGCGCGAGGCGGGCCGCGATCGCCTGGAGATGCGGCATGGGCTCGCACAGGTGGGGCAGCACGTCGTGCTCGACGATGAGGTCGAAGCTGCCGCGTCGCCGCCAGCCCTCGAGGGGTCGCTGGTGGACCTCGATGTCGACGGCGCGCGCCGCCTGGGCCCACGGGGCCCAGGGCTCGACTGCCATGGCGTTGACGCGCCGACCGCGGCGCGCCGCGGTGAGCCATGACGGATCCCTGGCGCCGATCTGCAGCACGCGGAGTCGGCGATGGCTGTGCACGGCCGCGAAGGCGCGCTCGAGGTCTGCGGTGCGGGCCGCTGCGACGGCCTGGCGGTGCTCCGCGGGGCCGGGGGCGATGCGGCCATCGTCTCCCTCCAGGAGGACCGCCGCGTCGCGCGAGCAGACGCGGGCGCGGTAGCCGGCGTCGACGCGGAACCAGGGGCGACCGGTCCACGCCAGGGTGCAGCCGGGGCAGACGTGGGTCGCCACAGGCTCGCCCCCGGCCACATACCGCCCGAGGAGCCACCAATCCGAACCGAAGGCCGTGCCGCAGACGGGACAGGAGCGAGGGTCCATGGCCTCGAGGCATGTGCAAGCAGTGGGCCGCACCACGTGGACGGCATGTCCTGAAGGCGGACACTCGATGGGCGCTGCGCGCCTCCGAGCCTCCCCGCGATCTCGACGTGAGCCAGTGATGAAACCCACGCCGAACCTGCCCCGCGGGGGCAGGGGAGCGACGCCAGCGCCGTCTCCCGGAAACGGCCAAAGCGACCGGACAGTGTGGGAAAACCGGCAATTGTGGGGTGCTGCGCCTTGTTACCCTTCGCATGAACACCGGGCTTGCGCGCCCGTGGGTTTTGGCGGATTCTCGGTGGGCGATGGCAGTGCGGCTCGGGAGGGCCGGTCGCCTGTCCGCTCGACATCAACTGGGTTCCCAGCGTCGCCCGGTCCGGGGTGCTCGCCTGGGCTGGGCAAACGCAACCTCTTGTTTCTCCGAAGGAAACCAAACATGCACAACAAGATCCTGATTGGCCTGTGTCTCTCGGCGGGTGTCGCCCTCGGCGGCTGCGGCACCAAGGCGGACGACCCGGCGGGCACCGCGTCGGCGTCCGCTTCGGCGAGCGCGTCGGCGTCGGATACCAACGGCGAGAGCAGCACCGCTGGCGAGGCCGGCACCGACGACCCGTCGGACAGCGACCCGTCGGCCAGCACCGACCCCTCCGCCGGGACCGGCACCGACCCGTCGGCGACCGACGGCCCCGCGGACACCGGCAACGACCCGTCGGTCGGCTTCATCCAGGATCCCGATGGCGGCGGCGTGAGCATCGAGTGCGATCTCTGGTCGCAGGACTGCGCCGAGGGCGAGAAGTGCATGCCGTGGGCGAACGACGGCGGCGGCGCCTGGAACGCGGCCCGCTGCTCGCCGCTCGATCCGAACCCGGCGCAGGTCGGTGACGAGTGCACCGTCGAGGGCTCGGGCGTCTCCGGCATCGACAACTGCGACGTCGGCTCGATGTGCTGGGACGTCGATCCCGAGACCAACCTCGGCACCTGCGTGGCGTTCTGCATGGGCAGCGAGGCGAACCCGATCTGCGAGGATCCGGCCACCAACTGCGTCATCGCCAACGAGGGCGTGCTCATCCTCTGCCTGCCGAACTGCGACCCGCTTCTTCAGGACTGCGCCGAGGGCCAGGCCTGCTACCCGATCGACGACGCGTTCGCGTGCGCGCCGGACGTCTCGGGCGAAGAGGGCCTCTACGGCGACGCGTGCGAGTTCATCAACGTGTGCGACCCCGGCCTCTTCTGCGCCAACGCAGAGGTCGTCCCGGATTGCGCCGGTGCCTCGGGCTGCTGCTCGCCGTTCTGCGACCTCTCCGACCCGCAGGCGGGCGCGAACTGCCCCGGCGCCGCCGGTGGCCAGGACTGCGTCGCTTGGTACGAAGAGGGCCAGGCCCCTCCGGGCTTCGAGAACGTCGGCGCCTGCTCGATCCCGGCCTGATCCAGGTCCGCTCGAGATGAAGAGGGAGGTCCCGCGAGGGGCCTCCCTTTTTTCGCGTCTGCGTATCGCGTGATATGCGCACATGCATGGCGCCCTGGCGTGCAGTTGGTGACAGCCCACGCAAAGCTACCGCCAAGAAAAGTTAGTAAAAAAAGCCTTGATAGTTTCAAACGTGGAGGTATCACAAAACTAACGTCTGCTTTGATAGTTTTCTGAACCAGAAGGAGGGACCCCATGGAAACGCGTTGGCTCTGGTCGGTGATGGTGTTGGGACTGGGTTGTGGGGCGGCGCCGGCCAAGGACGGCCCGGAGGACCCGAGCGAGGGGGGCAGCTCCTCGGGGGATCCGAGCTCGAGCTCCGGCGACGCGGCGGACCCCGAGCCCGAGACGTCGAGCTCGGAGGGCGGCTCCGAGGAGAGCAGCTCCACGGGCTGCGGCTTCATCTGTCCCCCGGAGGTCGAGCCGGAGTGCGACCCGTGGGCGCAGGACTGTCCGACCGGGGAGAAGTGCGCCCCCTGGATCAGCGACGGCGGTAACTCCTGGGACGCGCTCAAGTGCGTGCCCATCGACGCGAACCCGGGCGAGCCCGGTGACGCGTGCACGGCCGAGGGGCTCGGCGCGTCGGGCTTCGACACGTGCGCCGGTGGATCGATGTGCTGGAACGTCGACGAGGCCGGCGCCGGGGTCTGCGTCGCCTTCTGCGACGGCTCGCCGGACAACGCGAGCTGCGCGGACGTCTCGAGCACCTGCGTCATCGCCAACGACGGTGTGTTGAACCTGTGCTTGCCGATCTGCGATCCGCTGCTGCAGGACTGCGACGGCAACCAGGCGTGCTATCCCGTCGGCGACTCGTTCGCCTGCGGGCCCGACGTCTCGGGCGAGATGGGCCTGTTCGGGGAGCCCTGCGCCGCGATCAACACCTGCGACGCGGGCCTGTGGTGCGCGGCAGCTGGGGCCGTGCCGGGCTGCGCCGGATCGGACGGCTGCTGCACCTCCTTCTGCGACCTCGACGAGGGCGCAGCGTGCCTCGGGGCCGGTCAGGAGTGCGTCGCCTGGTTCGACGTGGGCGAGGCGCCGCCCGGCGCCGAGACGCTCGGAGCGTGCGTCATCCCGGACTGAAGTCGCGGATGAGGTGCAGGCCCGTCTCACCCGCGACGAGGGCGAGGAACGAGACGCCCGTGCGCGGGCGAGACGGGAACGCGGTGACGCGGGAATGTGGGTGGAGCGAGACCGTGGGTAGGGATCGAGCGCGTGGGGTTGGAAGCATGGGGTTGGGGAACGTGGGCACAGGACGTGCCCACGTCGTTGGACCTCGCCTCGACGCTCAGGGCCGCGCGACGTAGAACTCGAACACCGCGTCGAACACCGGGACCTGATCGGCCCGCTCGATGTGCCAGGTGAGACGAGCCTCGTTGGCGGTCTTCACCACCGGCTCGAAGTAGAGGAAGCCGCGCATCTGCGTGCCGGGCTCGAGCATGCCCCAGGGCAGCGCGCGCGCCGGGCCGTCGCCGGGGGCGAAGAACGGCACGAAGTCGAGGGTCCGCCCGGGGTCGTAGCTGCGCTCGGCGTCGCGATCGTAGCTCGCGCTGGTGGCGTCGTTCGGCACGCGGACGAAGCTCGCGCCGACGTCGAGCAGGGCGTAGCGGAAACCGCGGGCGTCGACGAGCTCGAGGTCGCCGGGGGCGAGCCGCACCGGCGCGTCGCCCATGTTCGCGACCATCGCGTGGATCACCGTGACCTCGCTGGGGAGCGACGGCGGGTCCCCGTCCCACGCGCCCGTCGTCAGGGCGATCGTGATGCCGCTCTCGGCGTCGCGGGCGACCAGCCGGCGCTCCCCGCTGGGCGCGACGAGCTCGCCCGTGCTCGCGCAGCCCATCGCGAGTGCGCCAGCCGCCAGCGCGGCGAGCGATGCGCAGCTCGGCCGGGGTGCGTGGGGGTCCACGATCGTCACGATAGCAGCGCCTCTTCGCCGCCGTCACGGAGGATCTCGCAGGCATCCGGCTGCTCGAGGTAGCCGCGGCGGAGATCCTCGTCGCGCAGATCGGCGAGCCGCGACGACACCATCTGCGCGGCCTCGTCGAGGAGCGCGCGCGCCTCGGCGACCTCGCCCTGCGCGAGCAGCAGCTTGCCGAGGTGGTGGATGGAGCGCACGCCGTCCAGCGGCGCGGCGCCGGCCCGCACGAGCGCGATCGACTCGCGCTCATGGGCGATCGCCAGGTCGATCTCGCCGTCCTCGGCGGCGAGCCGCGCGAGGACGTGGAGCGCCCGACAACGGGCCGTACGCAGGCCATGCGCCCGCGCGGTCGTGGCGACCTGCTCGGCGATCATCTGCGCCGTGGTGCGGTCCTCCTCGGTCTTGCCGTGGACCGCCAGCGCGTTGGCGAGCCGGACGCGCGCGCGGAGCTCGATGCGGACGTCGCCACGCGAGACGGCGACGCGTGCGGCGTCCACCAGCAGGGCGCGCGCGGCCTCGAGGTCGCCGAGGTGGCCCATGACCTCGCCGAGCTGGACGATCACATCGTTGAACTCGCCCGGGTGGCCGACGGCCTCGTGGAGCTCGAGCGCCTTGCGCAAGCACCGTTCGGCGCGGCGGTACAGGCCAATCGCGGCATAGGTCGCGCCGAGGTTCGCGAGCTTGCGCCCGGTCAGGTACCGATCGCCGAGGTCGCGATCGATGAGGAGCGCGGCCTTGAAGCAGTCGACCGCCTCCTGGTAGTGCGTGCTGCGTCCGGCGACCTCGCCGAGCGCGTTGAGGAGGTTGGCCTCGAGCCGCGGGTTGCCGAGCCCGCGCGCGAGGTCGAGGGCCTCGCCGTACACGGCGCGGGCCTGCGTGAAGCGCCCGCGGCTGTTCGCGACCTGGCCGATGCCCCGCAACAGCCGGCAGCGCTGCCGTGCGCCGCGGGGTCCCGTGCCGCAGTGCACGAGCCCGCCGCGGGCGACCCGCTCGGCCTCGTCGAAGTCGCCCAGGGCGAACAGCAGCTCGCTCTGGAGCTCGGCGAGCACCGCCGAGAACGCGGCGGCCCGGGCCTCGGGCAGCGCCCCGATCCGTTCTCGCAGCCGCGGGATCAACCGCTCGCCTTGGTGGATGCGCCCGACCTCGAGGTAGAAGCGCAGCAATCGGATGGATGCGACGACCATCTTCTCGGCGTCGCCGAGGCGCTCCGCGGTGCGCAGCAGCAGGCGCACGTCGGCGCCCTGCGCCCGCCTCCGGCCCCACGCCCGCAGGATCCGCTCGCGCCGGAGCAGGGCGTCCCAGCGCCGCGGGTCGTCCTCGGGCATCACGCGGAGCGCCTGCGTCAGGTAGTAGTGGGCCTCGACGTTGCCGGCGACGTCGTACGCGCGGATCGCCGCGCGCATCGCCGGCTCGATCGCCTCGGTGCCGCGATCGGCGTTGACGAGGTGCTCGGCGATCGGCCCGTCGTCGCGCTCGGGCGAGTAGTCGAGCCGGGCGCGGCGCAGCTCGGCGGCGCGCCCGTGCAGCCGCTGGGCGGCCTCGGGTGCGATGCCGGCCTTGCACACGTCGTGGAGACTGACGGTCGCGAACCTGAAGCTCTCGTCGTGGGGCGAGGGGGTCGCGATGCGCTCGACGAAGTGGCGCGCGAGCAGGTTCTCGAGGCTGCGCGACACGTTGCGCTCGAGTAGGTCGCCGAGCTCGTTGGGGCGGAAGTTGCGGCCGAGCAGCGCGGCGCCCTGGAGCACCTCGCGATCGCCCCGCGAGAGCTCCTCGATGCCGTCCGCGAGCGCGGCCTCGACGGAGGGCGGCACGTCGATCGCGGCCCCGCGCTGGCGCAGGCTGAGCAGCCGCCCCTGGGCGTTCCACGCGATGACGCCGCGATCGAGCAGCGACGCCAGCACCTGCTCGATGAACAGCGGGTTGCCGCCGGTGCGGGCGAGGATCGCGTCGGCGAGCTCCCCCGCGACGGCCTCGTCCTCGAAGCGGCGGACGATGAGCTCGCGCCGGGCGTGCTCGTCGAGCTCGCCGACCTCGAGCGTCGTGACGTTGGGCTCGCGGCGGATCATCTCGACGCGCAGGTGACCCGGCCGCCCCGTGCTGATGCCGAGGATCGGCCACGGGTGGCGCACGAGGATCCACTCGCGCAGCAGCAGCACGCTCTGCTCGTCGAGGAAGTGGATGTTCTCGAGCACGATGAGCACCGGTCGGCGCTGGGCCAGCGCGATGATCAGGCGCCGGACCAGTCGCCAGAGGCGATCGCGGCGCGTGAACGGATCGAGCTCGCCGTCGGGCGCACCCTTGACCCCGAGCGCCGACGCGAGGGCCTCGGCCAGCATCGTCGCGTCGCCGACCCCGTGCTCCTCGAGCTTGGCGACGATCTGATCGGGCCGGGTGTCGTGCTCGATCCCGAGGAACCGCGCGAGCAGCTCGAGGAACACGCCCAGCGGCACGTTGCGTCGCGACCATGCGCCCGCCGCACGCAGCACCCAGCACGCGGTGCGCGGCAGCGACGAGATGAACCGCTCGACCAGGGCGCGCTTGCCCATGCCGGGCGATCCGAGCACGAGGATCGCCCGCGACTCGCGGGCGCGGATGGCCTCGGCGAGGCCGTCGCGCAGCGACTTCAGCTCGAGCTCGCGACCATAGAGGACCGCGCGGCCGCCGGGGGCGAGGTGCACCCGCCGATCGGCCTCGAGCGCGGCGCCGAGCAGGGGCGCGACGTGCTCGATCTCGTGGTCGACGACGGTCGCGGTGCCGGAGAGCCCCGCGGCCGGTTCGACGAAGTTGCCGTCGCCGAACCGCCACGCGCGCGAGAGCAGCTCGACGAGGTTGCCCGAGACCATCACCGGGCCCTCGATGAAGCGACGCGCGACGTGCTCGAGCTGATCGGCGACGCCGCGGCGCAGCTCGACGAGGATGGGCCCCAGCGGGTTGCGCTGCACGACCGCCGCCGCGTTCGCCACCAAGAGGCCCAACCGCCACCCGGGCGCCGCCTCGCCGATGTCCTCGCGCAGCGCCAGCGCGACGCGCAGCGCTCGGTCCGCGTCGTCCGCGGTGCGCAGCAGGGTGCCGAACGCGACGATGATGCTGCGCTCGTCGAGCCGGAGCACCTGGGCGTCCCGCTTGAACGCGATGTCGCGGACCAGCGAGAAGAACCCGGTGGGTGGGCCAGAGGGCGCGCCGTCGGGCCCGGCGGGCGGCCGATCGAGCGCGGCGTAGACGACGACGACGCGCTGCGCCTCGCGGCTGGTCCGCCGTGGCATCGGGGTGCCGCCGGCGGACGCCCCGTCGCGCGTCGCGGGATCGATCGGCGCCGCGCCGGGCGAGGCGGCGCGGGCGTACTGCGCCACGAAGTTGGTGAGCACCTCGTCGTCGACCACCGGATCGGCGCGGTGGAGATACGCGGCGATGTCGCTCTGCAGCGCCCGGGCGCTCTCGTAGCGTTGATCGGGATCGCGGGCGAGCGCGCGATCGACGATCGCGGCCAGCTCCGGTGGAACGTTCGTCGCGACCTCGGCGAGGGGCGCGAGCGGCTCGCTGCGGACGCGCTCGAGCGCTGCGACGCGGTCCTTGTCGCGGAACAGCAGCTTGCCGGTCAGCGTCTCGTAGAGCACGACGCCGAGCGAGTACACGTCCGAGCGCAGGTCGACCGAGCGGCCCGTCGCCTGCTCCGGGGACATGTACGCGACCTTGCCCTTGATGGTCTCCTCGGCGCCGCCGATCCGCCGCTCGCCGGTGCCCGGGTCCATGCGCGCCAGGGCGTGCTCGCGGGTGCGGGCGATGCCGAAGTCGAGGACCTTCACCTGGCCCGCGTAGCTCACCATGATGTTGTGCGGGCTGACGTCGCGGTGCACGATGCCGAGGGGCTGGCCGTAGTCGTCATGCTTGCGGTGCGCGTAGGCGAGGCCCGCGGACGCCTGGTGGACGATGTACGCGGCGATGACCGGCGGGAACGAGTCGCCGGCGTTTCGCACGGCGTGGAAGAGGCGCATCAGGTCGATGCCCTCGATGAGCTCCATCGCCAGGTAGAACGTGCCGTGGACCTGGCCGAAGTCGAAGACCTGGACGATGTTGGCGTGGTTCAGCGACAGGGCGACCTTGGCCTCGTCGACGAACATCCGGGTGAACTCGCGCTGGTCGGCGAAGTCCTTGCGGATCTTCTTGATGACGACGCGCTTGGTCAGGCCCTCGGCGACGCGGACGTTGGCGAGGTAGACCTCGGCCATGCCGCCCTCGCCGATGAGCTCGGTGAGGACGTAGCGGCCGAAGATCTGCGGGAGGTCCTTGCTCACAGCGCCTCGATCACCAGGTTGTCGAAGTGCGTCTCGGCCTCCCAGCCGGAGAACGCGAAGTGGTCGTGGCCCGGGCCGCGAAGGGGCGAGGGGTCCTCGAACTCGAGCACCGCGCGACCGTCGACCTCCCAGATGAGCTCGTTGGCCGAGCGCGTGATGGCGAAGTGATAGCGCCGCGACGCCATCGGCATCGGCTCGCTGGCGGTCGCGCGGTCGCGGCCGTGCTCGTTGCGGCGGGCGATCACGTTCAGCGTGTTGTTCCACCCGCCGAACACGAACACGTAGCCGGTGGCGATGTAGTTGGTCGAGGTCGCGACCGACTTGCCGTCGCCGCAGAGCTCGACCTTGACGTCGCCCTCCTCGGTGGCCGCCCAGGCGTCGAACTCGACGCGGACGTCGTCGGGCAGGGCGACGCCGAGCCACAGCGGGTGGTTGCGGAGATCGGCGAGCTTGAGCACGCCGTTCTCGAGCCGCGCTCCGTCGGCGGTCGGCGTCCACGACGCGCCGAGCTCGGTGCGCTCGAAGTCGTCGCGGAAGATCTCGGTGCCGGCCTGGCCACGGGTGCTGTAGGTCCGCGGGACCTCCTCGCACGCGCCCAGGCCGAGGGCCAGCGCGAGCGCCCCCGAGCTACCAGCGGCGCGCATCGGGATCCCTGGCCAGCAACGCGAGCAGCAGATCGCGGATCGGTGCCGGCGCGTCGTCGGGCACGTGCGGTGTGGCGTCGAGTTCATCGTCGAGGCGATCGAAGGCGTCGGGCAGGGCGGTCGGGTAGAGGAGGAGCTCGAGCAGGACGACGCCCGCGCCGAAGCGGTCCGAGGCCGCGGTCGCCCGCGCGGCCCCGGCCCGGAGCTCGGGCGCAAGATAGCGCAGCGTGCCGGCCTGCGGGCTGCCGCGGGCCGGGCCGACGTCGAGGGCCACGCCGAAGTCCGCGAGCGCGACCGGAGCGCCACGAAACGCCGTACGCAACAGGATGTTGGCGGGCTTGACGTCGCGGTGGACCGCGCCGGCGGCGTGGACCGCGTCGAGCGCGTGGCGCAATTGCGCGGCGATCCGCGGGAGATCGGCGGGTCCCACGAGGCCGCGCCGCATCCCCAGCCGGAGGTTGCCCCCACGGCAGAGCTCGAGCGCGATGAGCCGGTGGCGGGGCTGCACGTCGAGCAGCGCGACCACGTAGGGGCTGCGCACGCGGGCGAGGGTCCGCGCCTCGTCGAAGAACCGGGCCTGCAGCACGCGCCCGCCCGCGGCCGGGCTGGCCTCCGCGTCGAGCAGCCGCTTGATCGCGACGTCGCGACCGACGTGACGATCGTAGGCCTGGTACACGACCGCGTGGCGACCGCGGCCCAGCGGTCGCGAGAGCTCGTAGCGCGCGACCCCGAAGGCCTGCTGCGACTCGAGCTCCTCGAGGCCGTCGAGCAGCGACAACCCGCGGCCGACGCGGCCGGTGAGCAGGCCGCGGCGCTCGAGCGTGTCCGTCGCCTGCTGCCAGCCGCGCAGCGCCCGGGCGTGATCGATGTCGTGGGCGAGCACCGCCTCGAAGTGGCGCAGGGCCCCGGCCGCGTCGCCGCGGTCGCGCAGCTGCTCGCCGAGCAGGAGGTTGGCCTGGGCGAACAGGCCGCCGCGGACCATGCGGGTCGCGTCGGCCTCGGGCAGCGCGAGGGTGGCGTGCAGCAGTCGCACGCCGAGGTCCGGATCGATCGCGTCGAGGAGCTCGCGGGCGAGGAGCACCGCGACGTCGGCCCGAGGCCGCTCGCGCAGCGACGCGGCGAGCACCACCATCGCGCCGCGCAGGAACCCGGCGTGGCTGAGGGCCCGCAGCTCTGGATCGAGCTCGGTGACCGGCGCGTCGCGGGCGAGCGCGTCGGCGAAGGCCCCGAGCCGCGCGACCTCGTGGGGCCGCGCCGCGCCGTCGGCGAAGCGCGCGAGGGCCTCGTCCATCAGCGTCCGCAGCGGGTGCGCCGGGACGTCGCCGAGCATGCGCTGGGCCCACGGCACCGTCATCCGACCACCTCCAGCTTCAGCGGGGCGTCGCGCAGCGCGATCCGATCGCCGCGCAGCAGCTCGATGCTCGCGCCGCCGCCGAGATCGCGGCCGTCGAGCTCGACGTGGATGCCCGACCGGAAATCGAGCACGACGTAGCCGCGATCGAAGAGCACCACGGCGGGCACCTCGAGCTCCGGCGTCAGCCACAGTCGGCCGCCCTGGGGCAGCCACACGTGCGTGCGGGGATCGCCGGGCCAGACGACGACGGCCCCCGCGTCATGGCCGTCCGCGCCGCGCACGGGTGTCACGCGGATCGCCGCGTGGCTGCCGAGGCCGAGGTCGGCCGGGCCGGGCAGGGCGATCGGCTCGCCCGCGGCCACGCACTCGCCGTCGACGAACGTACCGACCTTCGAGCCGAGGTCGTCGACGACGACGCGCGTGCGCTCGCCCGACGCGTCGAGGCGCAGCTCGGCGTGGTGTCGCGACAGGTTCGCCGTCGGCACCACGAGCTCGGCATCCGGCGCGCGGCCGATCCGGAACCGCGGCGCGCCGCAGATGCGAGTGTGGCGATCGGCGCCCCAGCGGAACTCGACGGCCTGCGCTCGCAGCAACCGTCGCTCGAGCGCGTCGAGCCGCGCGGCGACGTGCTGCGGCGGCAGGGTGTCGCCGCGGCTGCGGCCGCGCTCGAGCAGCAGCGCGTGGGCCTCGGCGCGGCGCCATCCCCTCGAGGCCGCGCAGCGCGGCGTCGTGGTGCTCCTTGTGCTCGAGCACCGCGAGCACGAGCTCGAGACGGGTCACGTCGCCGCCGCGCTCGTAGGCAGCCGCGGCGCGCGTCAGGAGTCCGAGCTCCTCGTAGATCTCGCCGGCCTCGCTGCCGTGATCGGCCTCCTCGAGCGCCCGCGCGGCCTCGAGCAGCGCGCCGCGCCGCGCCGCCGGATCGCTGACCGTGTCGGCCTCGGCGAGCAACATCTCCGCGAGCGCGGCGTGGAGGAACTGCGCCTCGGGCCCCTCGCCGGGGATCCGCGCGCAGCCCTCGCGCAGGACGTCGATGCGGGCCGCCCGATCGGGCAGGCTCCGGGCGATCTCGACGCGCAGCGCGGCGGCCTGCGCGTGCTCGCCGGCGTACTCGAACACCCGCGCCGCCTCGAGCAGCTCGCCTGCCTCCTCGAGGGCCATCGCGGCGCGGAGGTCGGGTCGAAGCGTCGTGCGGCGCTTGAGCCAGCCGCGCCCGGACGCCCCGGCGCCGTCGGTGGCTGCGGCTCGCTTGGGTGGCAACACCACGGAGAGCCCAGACTAGCACCCCGGCACGGGCGACGGACGGCGCCACCCCGGCGCCCAAGCGGACCCGCCTTGCCGACCCCATGCGCCGACGCCTATGCTGCGCGCACCCCGATGGCCCATGCCTTGCTCGAGCCGGTCGCCGCCGGCCAGACGCGCTTTCGCATGCAGGGGCTGGCCTCGGACGCGCGCGGCATCGCCATCGGCCGCGAGGTCCTGGTGGTGCTGCCGTCGATCGACGCGCTGGTGTCGTTCCTCGGCGCCTACAGCGACGAGGCCAGCCTCGACGATCTCGTCCCGACGATGACGCTCGAGCAGGCCCAGCGCGCTGGTGGCGGCCACGCGACGCTGATCCGCTGCAGCAGCAGCGACGGCTACGCGGTCGATCGTCTCGCGCGGCTCGCGACGACGTCGCGCGGTCAGCTCTACACGGGCGGCGGCTCGCTGTTCGTGCGTTGGCGCGAGCGCGAGGCCCCCTTCGGCTACGACCTCGCCGACGCGATCCAAACCGTTCGCGACGAGGTCATCGTCGCCGACGTCGACTTCCTCGCCCGCTACACCACCACGCACCGCATGGATCCGGTCGATCTGATCCAGCGGCTCGAGCTGCGACCGGTTCCGATCCCGCTCGGCGGCGTCTCCCGCGATCCCGAGCTGTGTGGCCTGAAGGAGATGGCGCTCGTGCTCGTCGCGCCTGCGCTGGCGCACCGCGTGCTGCGCTACCTGTGGCGCATGGAGCTGCCGATGGCGGGCTACTACGCGCGGCTCGGCAACGACACCCAACCCTCGCTGCTGCTGCGCCTGCGACAGCCGCGACCCCGCGCGCTCGACGTGCTCGCGGCGGTGCCGGGCATCGAGCTGCTCGCGCCGGTGTCGAGCCGCGCTGCGGTCGAGATCGGCTGGCGTCACCCGGTGCAGCTGGCCTCGGCGCAGAGCTGCCTGCCGGGCGACGAGATGTTCCTGTTCCGCGGCCGGGTCGCCCGCGTCGAGCGCCTCGATGGCCCGCCGCGCTTCGTCGACGGCCGTCACCTCGTCGAGTCGACCGCCGGCGTCCGACTCCGCGAGATCGGGCAGCTCCGCGATGGTGAGCTCGAGCCGCTTCGCGTCGAGCTCCGCATGCGGCCCAGCGCCCTGGCCCGCGAGCCCAAGGCCGTCGTCATCGCCTGGGAGCAGGTCCCGCTGCTGCGGCACCTCGTCTACATGCTCCCGCCCGCGGCCCTCGCCGCCGCGCGCATCGTCCCGCTCGAGGAGGGCCTGGTCGTCCTGGCCGGTCCGAGCTCCCTCGGCCGCGTCGCGCCGACGGGCCTCGGCGCGGGGCTCCTGCTGCCGCTCGGCCGTCGGCTCGGCGAGATCGCGCCGGGGGTCCTGGTGCCCGATGGCCACGAGCTGTGGCCGCGCGTGCGTCCGGCGCTGCTGCGTCACCTCCTCGGGCTGCAAGCGGAGGACTACGCGCTGTACCTGTCGCCCGACACCGACCCGATCCGCGTGCGCGTCGAGCAGCTGCGCCCGCTCGACGCCGCGGTCGTCGGTCGCCTGACGCTCGACGACGCCGCGATCGTCTCGCCGCAGATGCCCGCGGTCGGCGTCGGCACGGTCCGCAACGTCCGCCTCAGCCGGTTCGCGCTGTGGGGCTTCGGTGGGTTGCCCGCCGGTGGGCCCCGCCCCGCGGGCGAGGGCGAGAGCTGAGGCCAGCCCGATCGTGAGCCGCGATCTCCGAGCGTTCGTGACCGACTTCGTCGTGCCCCTGCTCGCGGGCGCGGACGTCTGGGTCGGCAAGCCGCTGCGGCCGCGCGATCGCGACGAGTGGGCCTCGGCGCTCGGCGCCGCGTCGCTGCCCGACGTGAATTTCTGGCGGCTGCGGCGGGCCCAGCTGCTCACCGCGCAGCCCGAGCTGCCCGACCCCGATGTCGACGAGCTCAGCCTGTGGATCGGCCTGCACAACCTGCTGGTCTTCGAGCACCCCGATCGCGCGCGGGTGTGGGCCCGCGAGATCACGTGGCGCCGGCTCGAGGGCGCGACGCGGACGCTCCTGACGCTGCCCTCGCCGGAGGACACGCCGACGCTCGTGGCGCGGCACCTGTCGGTCGGCGCGTTCATCGACCTCCTGCGCGCCGAGGTGATCGTCGCGACGCCGATCGGCGAGGTGCGCCTGCCAGCGCTCGAGTCGGGGCGACGGTTCCTGCGCGGCGCCAGCGGCCCGGGCCGCGAGCAGAGCGTCCCGTGGCTGCCGCAGCCCCACGCGCCCGAGGTCGAGCGGCTGATCGAGGACGCGCTGCGCTCGTCGCCGCTGACGTGCCTGCTGCGGCCGACCCTCGCGCCCGGTGGTTGGTCGCCGCTGCTCGCCGCCGAGCTGCTGCTGCAGCGCCCGTGGGCCCGCGCGGTCTGTCATGCATGGGCGACCCAGAAGGATTGGATGCTCACCGGCGGCGCGGTGATGTCGGCGCTGCTCCCGTCGCTGCCGCGCCTCGGCGGATCACCGCCGCCCGCTGGGACGCTCGACTCCGGGACGAGGCCCGCGCTGCCCGAGGCCGGCGCTCCGCTGGCGCTGCCCGGCGCGGTCGTGCCGTGTGATCCGCAGGCGCTCGGCGCCATCGTCGGCGCGCTGATCCATCTCCACCTCCTCAAGGTCCTCGAGCTCGACACCCGCGTCGGGCTGGCGCTCGGGAGCCGCGAGCCCGGGGTCCTCGCGTTTTTGGCCCTGCCGCTGCTGCTCCCGCACCTGTCGTCGGAGCTCGGCGAGCCGGTGCCCGCGGTGGCACAGGACGCCACGTCAGCCCCCGTCGTCCGCCGTTGGACCGAGTACGTCGATCATCTGGCGGAGTTGGTCCCGCGCTCGGTGGTCGAGAATCTGCTGGCGACCTTGGTCGGTCGCATCGTAAAACCGGCGTGAGCATGCAGGCCCCCCAAATCGCGCGCCCCACGGTGTCGATCCCGGAGTTGTCCCGGCGACTGCAAGACGGCGCGCGACAGCTCGAGGCGCAGTTCCTCGGCAAGGAGGAGATCATCCGCCTGCTGTTCGTCAGCGCGCTCGCGGGCGAGCACCTCGTGATGGTCGGTCCACCGGGCACGGCCAAGAGCGCGCTCATCCGCTCGTTCGCGCAGATCATCGAGGCGCGCTACTTCGACTACCTGCTGACGCGCTTCACGGAGCCGAACGAGATCTTCGGTCCCGTCGACATCCAGGCCTTCCGCGAGGGCACGTACCGCCGCCGCCTCGAGGGCATGCTGCCCGAGGCCGAGGTCGTCTTCCTCGACGAGATCTTCAAGGCCAACAGCGCGATCCTCAACTCGCTGCTCACGCTGCTCAACGCGCGGCGCTTCACCCACGGCAACACGTCGGTCCGCGTCCCGCTCATCTCGCTGTACGCGGCCAGCAACGAGGTCCCCACCGACGAGGCCCTGTCGGCGCTGTTCGACCGCTTCTTGCTGCGCGTGCGCGTCGACTACCTGGACAGCTATCACTTCCGCGGTCTGCTGCAGAAGGGCATCGAGCTCGAGGCCAAGGGCATGAACCCCGACGTCGGCCCGGTGCAGCCGGTGATGAGCGCCCGCGAGCTCCGCGAGCTGCAGCGCAACTTCGGCAACCTGCTGCGCTTCTCCGAGGACTTCCTCTCCACCTTCAAGGGCCTGGTCTTCCAGATCCGCTCCGAGGGCGTGGGCCTGTCCGACCGCCGCATCGTCAAGCTGCTCAAGCTGTTCGCCGCTTCGGCGGTGCTCGACGGCCGCGAGGCGGTCAACGACAGCGACTTCTTCGTCCTGCGCCACGTGTGGAACACGCCCGAGCAGGAGGAGATCCTGCAGGAGGTCGTGGGCCCCGTGCTCGACCAGTGGTACGAGCACCACCCGGATCAGGCCCGCATCGGCGCCACGCCGACCAACCTGCAGGATCTACTCGAGGAGCTCCGCGTCATCCGCGAGACGCTCACGGGCAGCGAGGTCCTGAGCGACATGCAGCTGTTCAGCCAGCTGCGCAACCTCGGCGACATCAAGGCGGCCCTCGGCCGCATGCCCGACAACCCGGCGGCGATGCGAATGATCGCCGAGGTCGACAAGCTGCTGGAGACGATGTTCGCCAGCAGCCGCTTCGTCTAGCACCGGCCTCCGCGTTCAGGGCAGCAGCGCCGGCGCGCCGAGCCTGCGCATCTCGAGCGCCACCGTGTTCTCACCGGGCAGCAGCGGCAGTCGCTGGTGCAGCGGCACGTACCCGGGCGACTTGAACTCGCAGCGCAGCGTCGCCCCGTGGCCGACGTCGAAGGGCGGCACATCCGTCAACAGCCACCAGCGATCGCGCAGCGCGTCGGGCCCGTCCTCGCAGCGCATGGCGACCGACCTCGGCGCCTCGAAGCGGACGCGGGCCGGCTTCGGGTGGGCCTTCAGCACGTGGGTCGAGCCGCCGGTGCACGCGCGTGGGTGCAACGACAGCTCGCCGTGGTAGCGCGGGCCGACCAGGCGCACCGCGATCTCGAGGTGCTCGAGCTGCAGGTGCAGGCCATCGCCCGACAGTCGCGTGCGCGCCCCGGCGACCTCGAGCTCGTGGTGGGCGCGGGCCGGCACCGGCAGCCCGATCACCGTGACCGTGCAGCCATCGACCACGGGCGGCTCGTGCTCCGCCGCACCCGTGGTCCCCTCGGGGACCGCCCCCGTCACCATCCCCGAGAGCATCCAGACACGCCAAGCCATGCGCCATGGTCGCGCGCCTCGGTTCGTTCGTCACCGGGTGCGGCTTGCGGTCGCGGTTCTGCTACCTTGCCCCGGTCGTCATGGCCGCCCGTCCGCCGCAGCACGCCGAAGCCGGGGTCGGTGCCGAGTTCGAGCGTCAGATCGGCACGATGGCCCTCTCGCAGCTCGAGGGCACCGGCGCGCTGGCCCTGATGCGCGCGGTCGCGTGGCACAACTCGCTCGTGCGCCTCGGGATGGCCGTGCCGCTCGTCGTCGTGCACGACCTCGGCTGCCTGATCGCGGGACTCGGTCGGCCCGCCGCGCAGCTGCGAGGCCTCGGCGATCCCGAGATCAGCGACGCGTGGCGGCGGCTGTTGGTCGAGCTCGGTGAATCCGAGCTCGCGCGGACGCAGGCGGGGTGGAAGCACCGCGATCCGATGATCGGCGTCGTGCTCGCGCGCGTGCTGTCGAGCCTGATCCCGCAGCTGCCCGACGACGTCCGCGTGCTGCGGCCCGTCGCGCTGCCCAACGACGTCGTCCACTACACGCGGGTCGAGCCCAACACCGCGTTCACGCGCTACGATCAGAGCGTCGCGACCGCGTGGCTGGCGACGCTCGGGGTCCATCGGCTGCTCCCGCTGCTGGAGATCGAGCAGATCGACCTCGACGCGCTGCGCCTGCTGGGGCTGTTCCGCGGCGGCGATGCGCTGCCCGGCGTGGACCTGGCCGACCTCTACAACGTCGTGATGAGTCCGTCACTCGCCGACGTGATCGACTTCTCGATGGAGCTGCTGCCGTCGATCCTCGAGGTCCGGCGCGACGCGGGGCAGCAGAGCTTCAGCATCGACGGCTACGCGTCGATCGAGCGCCGCGGCAACCTCGACGATCTCATCTTGACGCAGCTCGCCTACGACAACGACATCTTCGAGCAGAAGCTCGTCGACAGCGAGCTGTTCTTCTTCACCCACGAGAAGCAGATGGAGAACGAGCGGCGGGTGCACCAGGTGCTCGTCGACGGCAGCGCCTCGATGCGGGGCGTTCGCGAGGTCTTCGCCCGCGGCCTGGCCCTGGCGCTCTGCAAGCGGTTGGCGCTCCTCGGCGAGGAGGTGACGCTGCGGTTCTTCGACTCGCGGCTGTACGAGGGCGTTCGCGTGCAGGCGACCGGCAGCGCCGAGGTGCCGTACGCCCTGCAGTTCCGGGCCGAGCGCGGCCGCAACTACGCGCGGGTGGTCCGCCAGCTCAACGCCGAGCTCAGCGCGCCGCGGCGCAACGCCGCCCACACGCTGGTCTACGTGCTGACCCATGGCGAGTGCCAGTTGCCGGTCGACGAGGTCGCGTTGCTCTCGGCGCGCGCGCCGATCTACGGGGTCTTCATCCTCCCCAGCGGCCCGCTCGAGCTGCCCTACCTCGACCACCTCCACCGCGTGCACGTGATCGACGCCGACGCGATCAGTCACGGCCGCAGGGCCCATCGCGCGCGGCAGATCATCGACGACGTGCAGTCCGACCTCGACGCCCGACGCGGCGCGAAGGCGGGCGGCGCGAAGCGGGCGCCGAGCCGGCCCACCCGTCCGGTCGAGCGGCGGAGGCGGCCGTGATCGACACGGCGGTCCTGTGGATCCGCGCCGAGGCGAGCATGCGCGCGGGTCGGCACGCCGACGCGCTCGTTCACCTGCGCCACCTCGTCGAGGTCGTCGACCGCATCGACTTCGAGTACGAGGAGTGGCTGCGGGCGATGGCCGAGTGCCTGCGGGTGCTCGGCCACGCGCGCGAGGCCGCCGCCTGTGCTGCGTATCTCGGCGCCACCGATGCGCCGCCACCCGAGGTCCTCGCCCACGAGACCAACCGCGTCGCGGCGGGCGACATGGACGCGCTGCGCGGCGTCCGGTTGATGGGTGTGTACCTGTCGCGGGCCGGCCACGCGCGCGCCGCCGCGGACTGGTTCGGCGTGGGCGTCATGCCGATCCACCGCGCCGTCGAGCTCGAGCGGGCCGGCGACGACGCGGCCGCGGCGGGCCTGTGGCAGGACGTGATGGCCCGCGACGATCTCCACGAGCGGCGCTACGAGGCCGCGCTGGCGAAGATCAACTACGCGCTGTGCCTGCTCCGCCTCGGACACGACCGCGCCCGGGTCGCGATGGCCGCGGCCACGACCGCGGTCGAAGAGGTCGCGGACGGCTTCGAGACCGAGGGCCTGCGCGAGCGGGCCTTCGATTGCTACCAGCTCATCGCGCGGCTCGGGAGCGAGGCCGGCGCGTTCGAGAACGTCGCCGAGGGCTACCTCAACAGCGTCCGCATCCTCCGCGACGACGGCCTCAAGCTCGACGCCCTGCGCCTGCACGAGGCCTTCGTGACCATGGCCCGACGCGCGGGCGAGTGGCACGCCGCCGCCGGGCTGCTGCGCGAGGCCGCCGACTACTGCACCCGCGCGGGCATGCCGTACGCCGACGATCTGCGGCTGCGCAGCGCCGAGGCCTGGCTCAAGGCCGCGCTCGAGGCCCAGACCGCCGGCCACCCGCTGCAGATCGTCGAGAACGCGTACCTCGCAGCGGCCGAGTCGTTCGCGTCGGTCCGCGCCTTCAAGCAGGTGCTCGAGGTGTATCGCCGGCTCCTGCAGCTCGAGCTCCCGGGGCGCTCCCGCGATCGCTACCGTCGCCTCTGCGAGCGGCTCGGGGGCGACCTGCACGACGCGCCGCGCCCGGTGCCCGTGCCGGAGTTCCTCAAGCAGCTCCCCGAGTACGAGGAGGTCTGGTACGTCGACCTCGCCGAATGGGAGCTCGACGGCGATCCGGCGCTCGTCGCCGCCGGCGTCATGGCCGATCGACGCTTCCCCGACTTCGTGCGCCGGCACGCCCTGCTGCTCGTGCTCGAGCTCGAACGCCGCGGCAACCAGGTCGCCGCGATCGATGTCGTGCGCCGGCTCGAGTCGATCCGTGCCTATCCGGTCATCGCCGCGCTCGAGGGCCTCTTCGGCGCCCGCGATCCGGCCATCCGTCGGGCTGTGGCCGAGTCGATGGGCAAGCTCCGGTTCAAGCGCAGCTTCGCCCTGGTCGGCCGGGCGCTGCGCGACGACGATGCGGACGTGCGCGAGGCCGCGGCCGCGGCGACCGGCCAGCTCGTGTTCCCCCACGCGTTCGAGCCCCTGCGCCGCATCTTCGCCGCCCGCGACGTGCCAGACGCGACCCGTGCCCGGCTCGCGGCGCTGAAGGCCATCGGCAAGATCAACACCGTCGAGGCCCTCGAGTTCCTCTGCGATCGGCTGCGCGAGGGCGATCGCGAGTACGTCGAGCAGGCGGCCCATCTGCTCGTCGAGCTCACGAACTCCGAGCTGCTCCCGTACCTGCGCCAGCAGATCGAGCTGGTGCCCGCGGCGTACCGGCCCAGCCTCGAGGACACCGCACGGCGACTCGAGCGGCGCCTGCGATAGCCGACGCCCATCGCCGGGCGCCTCAGCCCATCCAGTACGACAGGCCCAGCGTCAGCATGTGGGTCACCGGCATGTCGCCGCGGAAGCTGTCGACGAGCGCCTGATAGCCCATCGACACGCCGATGCCGTGCCAGTACCGCCGCGAGTCGTCGAGCGCGACGAGGCCGAGATCGAGGCGCACCCGCGGACCGTGGGGCAGCAGGTTCTTGGCCGGGCTGATCGCGACCGCGTCGTTGCTCTGCGGGCGCACGACCGTGTCCCCGTCGCGCTCGTTCACCACGCCGTAGTAGAAATCGTAGCCGACGCGGAGGTCGAGGAATCCGCGGCCGAGCAGGGCCATCCGCCCGAGGCCGACGGTGGGGCCGACGCCGAGCAGCGCGTTGATCTCCCGCGTGCCCGTCTCCTGCAGGGCGAAGCGGCCGCCGTAGGCGGTCGCCGTGATCGCGTAGCCGAAGCGGTTCCAGCTCTGGCCGACGTCGACGGCGATCCCACCGAAGCGCCCGCCGCCAGCATCCTTTGCGCCGGCGTTCGCGAACATCAGCCGGCCGGCGACATTCAGCTTGCCGGGGTTGGCGTTGGGGCGGAACTTCGGCGAGTAGGCCTTCGTGATGGCCTCGTTCGGGGTCAGCTCCTCGTCGGCCGCCGGGCTCGGGGCCGACACGACGCTCGGCGTGGTCGCCGGTGTCGAGGCTGGCGTCGCGGCGGCGGGCGCGTCGAGCATGTCGGCGCGGATCGGCGCGGTCGGGGGCGTGGCGTCGGCCGGCGGCTCGACCGGCGGTGCGGTCGGCGTTTCGATCGGCGCCTCGGTCGGGGCGATCGGCTCCGCGGGCTCGGCGGCCACTGGCTCGGGGATGCTCGGGCCGGGCGCTGCGGCTCCAGCCTCCGGCCCGGCCATGCCCGCATGGGCCTTGGCCTGTGCGGGGATCGTCGCGACAACGGAGCAAAGCATGACCATCGTCACGGCAAGGAACCTGGGTCGATCGCACGACATGGTCCCTAGGCTAGCGCCGCCAGAGGGCGTCGGCGAGCCCCGAGGGCGGGATTTGTGGCCAAACGCCTCGCGGAACTCCGGGAAAAAACACGTGTGGGTTCGGGGTTGACGTTTTTCCCGCCCAAACTAAAGTTGCGCGCGCCAAGCCCATCCGGCGGGGTTTTCCCCACTCGGCCGGCTCCTCCTCGTTCCTCACCAAATCGCCGCCTCAGTTCGGCGGATGGAGTTTCCCAATGCATATCCAACGCAAGTCCAGGCTCATCGTCGCCGGGCTCCTCGCCTCCGTGGCGATGGCCGGCTGCGCGCCGCGGGTCTTCGCTGACACCTCCGGCCTCGCGATCGTCGGTACCGCCGCCCCCGTGGAGGCCGAGCCGCCGCCGCCCGAGCCGCAGAAGCGGGTCGAGGTTCGCGAGAACAAGATCATCATCAACGAGAAGGTCCAGTTCCTGGTCAACTCGGACAAGATCCTCGAGGTCTCGCACAGCCTCCTCGACGAGGTCGCGAAGGTCATCAAGGATCACCCGCAGATCAAGAAGATCGAGGTCGAGGGTCACGCGAGCGCCGAGGGTTCGGACGCCAAGAACCTCAACCTTTCGAACCGCCGCGCCAAGGCGGTCATGAAGTACCTGACCAAGACGGCCGGCGTGACCGAGGGCCTGCTCTCGGCCAAGGGCTACGGCGAGACCCGCCCGATCGCGGACAACGAGACCGAAGAGGGTCGCGAGAAGAACCGCCGGGTCGAGTTCACGATCACCGAGCAGGACGTCGTGCAGACCAAGGTCGAGGTCGACGACAAGGGCAACGAGAAGGTCGTCTCGGGAGGCTGAGGTTCACATGAAGACATCCATCGCAATCGCGTTTCTCGCCTCCATGTCCGCCGCGTGCAGCTTCATGGCGCGCGACACGGAGACCTACAAGAACGACACCCGCACCGTGCTCGAGGCCAAGAACTCGGCCGTCGTCGGTTGCTACGACACCGCCCTCGCGGCGAACCCGTCGCAGTCCGGCAACGTCGTGGTGACCTTCGTCGTCGAGAAGAAGACCGGCGCCATCACCAACGTGAGCGCCGATCCGAACCAGAGCACGGCGCCCGAGGCCCTGCAGCAGTGCGTCGTCACGGCGCTCGAGGGGCTCACCCTCGACCCGGCGGATCAGCGCGAGGGTCAGGCGACCTTCACGTGGACGTTCACGGCGCCCGCGGGCGCTGGCAAGCCCGCCGCCTGAGGCCAACCGGCCGATCCCGGGGATCACCCGGGCCACGCTCCGAGCCCGCTCCTTCCCCCTGGGGAAGGGCGGGCTCGTGTCGTTTCCGCGCCGTTCGACGTGACGCGTCTGTGATCGCGCCCCGGCTATCGGGCGGGCGCAGACGCACATAGACTCGCCGCAGCCGAATCGACCCGTACGTCGTCGGCGAAAAGGAGCCAAGATGGTCCCCACCCGAAGCAGGAACTTCCCGCTGGCCGCGGCCGCACTGGTCGCGATGATCGTCCTCGGTCCCGGCCGTGCCGTCGGCGAGGACGGCGGCGCCGACGCCCGGCTGCAGAAGCTCAGCGTCGAGCTCAAGCAGCACGATGTCGCCGACACCAGCCACGCCGCCACCGCCGAGCTCGGCAAGGCGGAGGCGCTGAAGGACAAGGCCCGGCCGCTCGTCGGCGAACGACGTGAGCGCGAGGTTCTCGACCGCACGCTCGACGAGCTCGAGGCGACGCTGTCGCTCATCGAGGCCAAGATCGTCCAGGCGGCGGCCAAGGCCAAGCTCGACGCGGCGAAGGCCAAGCGCGAGGAGCTCCGCGCCGAGCTCGCGAAGGTGCGCAGCGAGGCCGACGCCCTCGAGAAGCAGCAGGCCGAGCTCGAGAAGAAGCTGGGAGGTGGCAAGTGAAGCGCCTCTGGCTCATCGCCGCCATCACCCTCGTCTCGTGCTCGCGGCTGCCCAAGCCGGCCGAGATGCAGCAGTTCGAGTCCGAGCGCAAGGCTCGTGACGGCGAGGAACTCAAGCTCGAGCTGCCGGAGCTCGTCGGCCACGCCGACGCCGAGTACGCCAAGGCCGTCGAGGCCCACGACGACAAGGAGAAGGAGCTCCTCGAGCACCACGCGCACCTCGCTGCGCTGTGGTGGCAGTCGGCGCAGCTGCGCCGCGACACCCGCGAGGCGACCGAGTCCGAGAAGGCGGTCGCCAAGGAGACGGCGCAGCTCGAGAGCGAGCTGACCGAGGCCAAGAAGCGGCAGAAGCTGGCCAAGGCCACGCTCGATCGCATGGCGCAGATCATCGCGCTCGAGGGCAAGGTCACCGACTCCCAGGAGGTGAACGTCGCCCGCGGCGCGATCAACGAGGCGCTCGCGGCCCTCAAGGAGGCGCAAGCGGTCGACGCCGACACCCACGCAGCGGCGAACTTCGCCGCCGCCGAGGCCAAGCTGAAGGCCGCCACGGACGCGCTCGGTCGGGGCAAGACCAAGGACGCGCAGAGCTTCGCGATCGAGGCGAAGGCGGCGGCCGAGTCGGCCAAGCGCGAGGCGGAGCCCAAGTTCACCAGTACCGAGGCGGACCAGGCCAAGATGGCCCGCGCCAAGGCGCTGTTCGACGCGGTCGGTCAGATCAGCGGCGTGTCGCGCTCGATGGTCGAGGGCGGCGTGCAGGTCACCGTGGTCGAGGCGTTCTCCGCCTCGGGCGGCGTCGACATCCAGCCGATGATGGAGGCGACGTTCAACAAGCTCGCCGAGACCGCCAAGACCTTCAGCGACTACGCGCTGGTGGTCGAGGCCCACACCGACAGCAAGGGCAACAAGAGCAAGAACCTGCAGCTGTCGGAGTCGCGGGCCAAGAGCGTGGCGGCCTTCCTCGCCGCCCAGGGCGTCGCGCCCGACCGCATGACCGCGCTGGGCAAGGGCTCGGGCGAGCCGGTCGCCGACAACAAGACCAAGGACGGCCGCGCGAAGAACCGGCGGATCGAGATCCTGTTCGTGTTGTCGAGCAAGTGAACCGCACGGGCGGCGATTCGCCGCCGGACGAACGAAGGGCCTCCGATCGACGATCGGGGGCCCTTTTTCGTGCGGCCGCCTACGCTACGCGACCGCGAGGGCCTGGGTCAGGTCGGCGAGCAGGTCGTCGACGTGCTCGACGCCGACCGACAGCCGCACGAACCCGTCGTGGATGCCGAGCGCCTGGCGCTTGTCGGCCGGGATGCTGGCGTGGGTCATGATGGCGGGGTGCTCGATGAGGCTCTCGACGCCGCCGAGGCTCTCCGCGAGCGTGAAGACCTTCACCGCGCCGAGGAACCGCCGCGCGGTGTCGAGGTCACCCTTCAGGTAGGCCGAGATCATGCCGCCCGGCGCGCTCATCTGCCGCTGGGCGAGGGCGTGCTGCGGGTGGCTGGCGAGCCCCGGGTAGATCACGCGGTCGATCTTGGGGTGCGCCTCGAGGAACGCGGCGATGCGGGCCGCGTTGCTGCAGTGCCGCTCCATCCGCAGCGCGAGGGTCTTCAGGCCGCGCAGGGTGAGGAAGCAGTCCTGCGGGCCGGGCACGCCGCCGCAGGAGTTCTGCAGGAAGGCCAGGCGCGCCGCGACGTCCGGATCCGAGGTGATGACCGCGCCGCCGACGACGTCGGAGTGACCGCCGATGTACTTGGTCGTGCTGTGCATGACCAGGTCGGCGCCCTGCTCGAGCGGGCGCTGGAGCATCGGGGAGGCGAAGGTGTTGTCGACCGCGAGCAGCACGCCGCGGCGCTTGCAGATCGCCGCGATGGCCGCGATGTCCGCGAGCTTGAGCATCGGGTTGGTCGGGGTCTCGACCCACACCATCTTGGTGCCGGCCTCGATCGCGGCCTCGATGGCCTTGGGGTCGGTCGGGTCGACGAACGAGAACCGCAGGCCCTGGCGGCGCAGGACCTTGTCGAACAGCCGGAACGTGCCGCCGTACACGTCGTCGACCGACACGATGTGGTCGCCGGCGTCGAACATCAGCGCGATGGTCGTGGTCGCCGCGCAGCCCGACGCGAACGCGAACCCGAAGCGCCCGCCCTCGAGGGAGGCGAGGGCGCGCTCGAGCGCGTACCGGGTCGGGTTGTGGGTGCGGCTGTACTCGAAGCCGCTGTGCTCGCCCGGGCCCTTCTGGGCGTAGGTCGAGGTCTGGAAGATCGGCGGCATCACGGCGCCGGTGACGGGCTCCGGGTGCTGACCGCCGTGGATGACGAGGGTCTCGAGGCGCGCGCCCTCGGGCAGGTGATCGGTGTCTTTGCGGTACTCGGCCATGGGAGGTCCTCCTCGACGCGATGGGCGTCGCGTCAGGCGCGGTGGCTCGCGAGGTAGTCGATGATGTCGATCTTGGTCAGCACGCCGAGCAGGCGATCGGCCTCGACCACCAGCACGACCTTGGCGTCGTTGAAGATCGAGCGGACCAGCTGGATGCGGGTGTACGGCGTGACGGTGGCGTAGTCCGACTCGATGAGCTCCGTCAGGGACTCGCCGAGCGCGCCCTCGTGCTGCACGAGGTAGTTGAGGAGGTCGATCTCGGCCACGATGCCGCAGTGCCGGCCGTTCTCGTCGAGCACGGGGAGCTGGCTGATGCCGTGCTCCTTCATGATCGTGATGGCGTCGCGCACCGTGGCGGTGATGGGCGCCGTGATGAGGCGGTGCGGCTTGTGCTTGAGCACGTGGGCCACGGTGCCCTCGGTGTCGTCGTCGGCGAGGAAGCCGTTGCTGCGCATCCACTCGTCGTTGAAGATCTTGGACAGGTACTTCTGCGCGCTGTCGGGCAGCAGGACCAGGATGTTCTTCGGCTCGCGCAGGCCCTTGGCGTACTTGATCGCGCCGACGACGGCCGCGCCGCCCGAGCCGCCGGTGAAGATGCCCTCGCGCCGCGCGAGCTCGCGGGTCATCGCGAAGCACTCCTTGTCGTCGACCTGGATCACCTCGTCGAGGAGATCGAGGTTCATCGTCGACGGCAGGAAGTCCTCGCCGATGCCCTCGACGTAGTACGAGAACGGCTTGGTGAGGCGGCCGGTCTTGACGTACTCGTAGTAGAGCGAGCCGATCGGATCGACGCCGACGAGCTTGATGTCCGCACGCTTCTGCTTGAAGTATCGGCCGCAGCCCGACAGCGTGCCGCCGGTGCCCATCCCCGAGCAGAAGACGTCGAACTCACCGCCGGTCTGCTCCCAGATCTCGGGCCCCGTGGACAGGTAGTGCGCCTCGGGGTTGGCGGGGTTGTGGTACTGGTTCGAGTAGAACGCGCCCGGGGTCTCCTCGACGATGCGACGCGCCGTGGAGTAGTAGCTGCGCGGATCCGAGGGCTCGACGGCGGTCGGGCAGATGACGACCTTGGCGCCGTAGGCGCGCAGGGCGTCGACCTTCTCCTTCGACATCTTGTCGGGCATCACGAAGATGCACTTGTAGCCGCGGGTCGCCGCGACCATGGCCAACCCGGCGCCGGTGTTGCCGCTGGTCGCCTCGACGATGGTGCCGCCGGGCCCGAGCATGCCGCGCTTCTCGGCGTCGCCGATGATGTTGAGGGCGACGCGGTCCTTCATCGAACCGGCCGGGTTGAGGTACTCGAGCTTGACGTAGATGTTCGACTCGACCGACTCGGCGACCCGCTGCAGTCGCACGATCGGGGTGTGTCCGATGGCTTGGGTCAGGTCGGCGACGGCACCGCGCATCAGCTGGCGTTCCATGGTGGTTCTCCCTGGCGGCCCGGGCCCTTGGGGGGCCACGTGCGCCGCCGATCCTTACCATGGCGGCGTCGGGGGCCCCGGGCACGGGCAGCCGCGGGGCGCGTGAGCTTGGCCGCGCACACGCAGAAGGGGGGCGCTGGACGGTCGATCGGGGGACGTGCGAGCGGCGCGTGTCCGGCCGTCAGCGGTCGTCCGCGGCCTTGGCCGCGCGGCGGGCCTTCTGCCGCGCGCGCTGCTTGCTGCCGTCGCCGAAGTACCAGCCGATGTTCAGCGTCATCATGGCGCGCCAGCTCTTGGGCTTGTCGAGCTCGAAGTGCTGCAGGTGGCTTCGCACGCCGGCGACCCGGAGGATCACCGACAGCGCGCCGCGGTCGACGCGGGTGGTGAACGACAGCTCGCCGCCGACGTGGTGGTTGTTGACGATGATCGGCTCGCCGAGGCCGCCGCGCGAGGCGCTGACGACGTCCTTGCGCTGGATGAGCGGCTGGAAGAAGCCGTACCCGAACGCGGCGCCGACGATCCCGCCCTGGTAGCCGAGGTGGATCTGCGGGTGGATCACCAGCGGCATCGCCTCGAGCGTGTTGCTGGTGTTGGTGCCGATGCCGAGGCTCGGGCGGACCATCATGTACTTGAGGAACTGCGCCTGGTAGGCGAAGTCGGCCAGCAGCGGGATGTAGTGGAAGCGCTGCTTCTTGCCGCTGTCGGCGTCGATCGCCGACGACAGCCGCATGTACGCCAGCTCGACGCCCAGGCGGAAGCGGTGCGCCGGCGGCAGCTGGCGCCGGCGCGGGTCGACGAACGTCGGATCGTCGTCCTTGGCCGCATGCGCCACCGCAGGGGCGAGCGCGGCCGCACCCAGGGCCACGACGCCGCCCAGCCCCATCACCAAACGCCTACGCGCACGCATCCGTCGTCGAAGCATCCCAGGACCTTCGCCCGGGGTCAAACCCGGTGACACCGGCGACGTCACGCCGGGGCGACCGCGCGGCGTCACGGAAGGCTCGCCCGTCGTCCATGCCTGGCGCGGGCAGGCCGCCCACGAGCCCCCGTCGCCCGGCATCTCCCTAGGCGAGTGTCAGGTCGAGCAGCGTCGCGGCAAGGTATCCGAGGCTCACCCAGCCGTTGAGATCGAAGAACGCGCGGCCGAGCTTCGACAGGTCGCCCGGGCGCACGATCGCGTGTTCGACCACGAGCACCGCGGCGATCGCCGCGAGGCCGACGCCGTGGATCCAGCCCAGGTCCGCCAGCCGATGCACCGCGACGAGCGCGGCGAGGGTGACCACGTGCAGCCCGGCGCTGATGACGATCGCCCCCGTGGTCCCGAATCGTGCCGGGATCGAGTGAAGGCCGTTCGCCCGATCGAACCCCTCGTCCTGGAGCGCGTAGAGCACGTCGAAGCCGGCGACCCAGGTCGCCACCGCGAGCATCAGCGCGAGCGGGACGCTCGCCCCCGCGAAGCTGCCGGTGACGGCGATCCAGGCGCCGCCCGGCGCGAGCGCCAGCGCCAGGCCGAGCACCAGGTGGCTCGACCACGAGAAGCGCTTGAACAGGCTGTAGCCGAGCAGCACCACGAGGCACGCGGGGGCCAGCGCCGCGGGCAGGGGTCCGAGCAGCGCCGAGGCGCCGCAGAACACCGCCGCGGAGACGATGGTCAGGGTCCACGCGGCGCGGAGCGAGATCACGCCGCGCGGCAGCTCGCGATCGGCGGTGCGGGGGTTGGCCGCGTCGAAGCGGCGATCGACGATGCGGTTGAAGCCCATCGCCGCCGAGCGGGCCCCCGCGAACGCGAGCACGATCCACACGACGCGCAGGGCGTCGAGGCCCACGCCGCCGCTCGCGATCGCGAAGCGGTGGGCGAGCGCGGTCGAGGCCAGTGCGAACGGCAGGCCGAAGATCGTGTGGCTGAACTTGACGAGCTGCCCGAACGCACGGAGCTGCGAGAGCGCGGCCATGGGTCCCCTCGTGTCAGGCCTGCGCGCCCGGGCGCGTCAGCAGCTCGTACTGCATGTTGCGCCGCGCCGGGCGGAAGCCCGCCTGACGGATGTGGTGCTCGATCTGATCGGCGGTGAGCATGAAGTGCGCGCCGGCCTGCGAGACGACGTTCTCCTCGATCATCACCGAGCCGAAGTCGTTGGCGCCGAAGCGCAGGCCGACCTCGCCGATCTCGGGGCCGAGCGTCGGCCAGCTGACCTGGATGTTGGGGATGTTGTCGAGGTACAGCCGCGACAGCGCCTGCAGCCGGAGGTAGCGCCACGCGCTGGTGTCGTCGCGGAGCTTGAGCCGCGTGCCGTCGGCCTGGAACGGCCACGTGATGAACGCGGTGAAGCACCCGCCGTTGTCGCGGGCGAGCGACTCGTCCTGCAGGCCGCGGAGGCGATCGAGGTGCGTGAGCACGTGGTCGCCGGTCTCCTGGAAGCCGAAGACCATCGTGCACGTGGTCTTCATACCCAGCATGTGGGCCTGGCGCATGACCTCGAGCCACTCGTCGGTGGTGTTCTTGAACGGCGAGATGCGGTTGCGGATCTCGTCGTGCAGCAGCTCGGCGCCCCCGCCCGGCAGCGAGTCCATGCCCGCGGCGCGCAGGCGGATCAACACCTCGCGCACCGACAGGTCCTCGAGGTTGGCGAGGTGGATGACCTCGGTCGGCGACAGCGCGTGCAGCCGCAGCGAGAAGTTGGCCTTGGTCCAGCGGAACAGGTCCTCGTACCAGGCCAGGCCGAGCTCGGGGTTGAGCCCGCCCTGCAGCAGGATCTGGACGCCGCCCAGGGCCTCGGTCTCGCGAAACTTCTCGGCCAGCACCTCGCGCGACAGGACGTAGCCGTCCTTGCCCGACGGCGGCGTGTAGAAGTTGCAGAACTTGCAGCGCGCGGTGCAGACGTTGGTGTAGTTGACGTTGCGGTCGACGATGTACGTGACCACGCCCTCGGGGTGGAGCGCGGCGCGGCGGGCATCGGCGACGGCGCCGAGCTCGAGCAGCTCGGCCTCGTCGTAGAGCAGCAGGCCCTCGCGCAGGGAGATTCGCTCGCCGGCGCGGGCGCGCTCGAGGATCTGCGCGACGCTGCGGGGCGTCGCGGCGGTCGCCCCGGGGCGCAGCGGCGCGTAGCCGGCGTCGGCGAAGTGCACGTGCGCGACCTCGTCGTCGTGATCGCGGCCGAGCAGCGCGCGGGCGCGGCTCAGGTACTCGACCATGCCCTCGCGCTCGTAGGCGTCGAGGCCGTAGCGGATCGTCTGGCGCAGGTACCTCGCGTAGTGGGACTCGGGCAGGGCGGCGGCGCCGAGCCGCGCGGCGTGCTGGCGCGCGTACTCCTCGATGTGCCGCGCGCCGACGGTCTTGGCGCCGCGCAGCGCGTCGAGGTGCGCGGGCTCGAGGCAGCCGGGGCGCGCGGCCCAGACCGCGAACACCATCGGCAGGCCGGTGGCGTGGAACCACTCGGCGCCCAGATCGATCGTGTGCTCGAAGCGGCCGGCGAGGCCGAACGCGGCGTCGCCGATGACCAGCGCGCCGACGTCGTCGGCGACCCGCGCCGCGCCCTCGCCGTGGGGCACCACCTGGCCGCGCGCGGCGAGCAGCACCTTCAGCAGGAGCGCCGAGCTGCGCGACGCGTCGTCGAGGAGGATCCGCGACAGGGACTCGAGCGGGCGCGCGGCAGCGACGACGACGGTCTCGACCGCGCCGCGGCACGCGATCGCGACGTCGGGCACGACCTCCCACTCGGGGTGATCGAGCAGCGTCGCGACCGGGACGAGCGCGACGTCGCAGCGGCCCTCGGCCAGCGCTTGGGCGCACGCGCTCGGCAGGGCCTCCTCGACGGTGAACAGCGGCGCGCCGTCGGGACCGAGCGGCGGATCGGAGACGAGCGGAGCGACGAGTGGGCGCGCGTTGAGGAAGGCGACGCCCATCACACGTAGCGGCGGGCGCAGGGGTGGGCGCAGCGGGGCGGTCACGCGGCACCCCCGTCCTGCTCGGCGACCGCGATCGGCAGGCGGCGCCGCGCTGCCGTCGAGTACGGCACGCTCGCGTCGACTCGGATGCCGTCGAGTGGCGCGCCGTCGTCCTCCCACAGCACGTTGTAGAGCGTGTCGCGCTCGACCGCGTGGCGACCGGCCTCGCGGATCAGTCGCACCAGCTCGACGCGCCCGAGGGCCTGCGGCGTCTCGGCGCCGGCCATGTGGTAGATCTTTTCCTCCTGCACGGTGCCGTCGATGTCGTCGGCGCCGAAGCTCTGGGCGATCTGCGCGGTCTTCAGGCCCAGCATCACCCAGTACGCCTTGATGTGCGGGATGTTGTCGAGCATCAGCCGCGCGACCGCGTAGGTCCGCAGGTCGTCCATGCCGGTCGGCGGCGGTAGCTTGCCCAGATCGTTGCCGTCGGGGTGGAACGACAGCGGGATGAAGGTCTGGAACCCGCCGGTCTCGGCCTGCAGCGACCGCAGGCGGATCATGTGATCGACGCGCTCCTCGAGGGTCTCGACCGTGCCGTAGAGCATCGTGCAGTTGGTCCGCAGGCCCAGGCGGTGGGCGGTGCGGTGGACGTCGAGCCACTGCTCGCCGGTGGCCTTGTCGCGGCAGATCTTCTTGCGCACGCGCTCGGCGAAGATCTCGGCGCCGCCGCCCGGCAGGCTGCCGAGCCCGGCGTCGACGAGCTCGCGCAGGACCTGCTCGTAGCTGCGATCGTAGCGCACGGCGAAGTCGTGGATCTCGACCGCCGTGTACGCCTTGAGGTGGATGTCGGGGCGCTCGGCCTTCAGCACGCGCAGCGTGTCGAGGTAGTACTCCCACGGCAGCGTCGGGTGCAGGCCGTTGACGATGTGGATCTCGGTGACCGGCTGCCCACGGCGCTCCACGAGCTTGCCGCGGATCTGCTCGAGCGACATCGTGTAGGCCTGCGGCATCCCGTCCTCGAGCCGCGCGAACGAGCAGAACTTGCAGTCCGCGTGGCAGACGTTGGTCGCGTTGATGTGGAAGTTGATGTTGAAGTACGTGCGATCGCCGTGGAGACGCTCGCGCACTTGGTTGGCCAGGCTGCCGAGCGCGCACACGTCGGGGTAGTGGTAGAGCCACACGCCGTCCTCGAGCGACAGCGGGGTGCGGTCGTCGAGCTTGCGGACGATGTCGGCGAGGCGGGAATCGTTGCGGGTCGTGTTCACGGCGTGGACTCCGGGGCGTGGACGGGCTGCAGACCGGCGTGGCGAACCAGCGTCGCGAGGCCCGAGGCGGTGTTCTCGTCGGGTCGCGTGACGCCGCACAGCGGCAGGCTGCGATCGGTCTCGATGGGGCCGCCGAGCGCGTCGGCGCCGAAGCCCAGCGCGACCTGGGCGAGGCGGATGCCGAGCAGATCGTGGCGGGCCTCGACGGCGACGTGGGCGGGCAGGCAGAGGCGGGCGGCGGCGATGCACCACAGCGGGTGGAGCCCGGCGGCGGTCCGCGAGCACGGGGCCAGGCTCATCGGTGGCGGCTCGCTCGCGGCGAGCTCGTGCAGCCACCGCACGTAGCGCTCGCGGTCGGCCGGCTCGGTGCCGACCTGCACGACGACGTGATCGCCGTTCTGCAGCGCGCCGCGGGTCGCGGGCCAGCGCCCCTGCGTGAGGACCTCGCCGCCGCGCACGATGACGGCGTGCTCGGGGACGCCGAGGGACGCTCGCGCGACGATGCGGACGCGGCGGCCGGCGAGCGCATCGCGGCGCGCTCGGCCGCGGGCGGCGGCGAGCAGCGGCTCGCGGACCAACCCGAGCAGCACCTCGACGGTCGGCGGGTCCGACGTCGCGGCACCGATCGGCGCCGATGCGGGCGTCGGGTTCTGCGTGGCTTCGGTCTCGTTCATGATGGCTCTCCCCAGCGCCGCACGAGCGGCAGCGGCAGTCCGGCGCGATCGAGCGCGCGGACGACCACGGTGTCGACGGCGCCCTCGAGCGAGGTGACGCCGCTGTAGAACGATGGAATCGCGGGCAGGATGATCGCGCCGGCCTCGGTGGCCGCGACCATGTTGCGCAGGTGCACCAGCGACAGCGGGGTCTCGCGCACCAGCAGGATCAACGTGCGACGCTCCTTGAGCGCGACCTCGCAGGCGCGGCTGCACAGATCGCCGCCGCCGCCGTGGGCGACGCGGGCCAGCGTGCTCATCGAGCACGGCGCGACGATGACGGCGTCGGGCGGGCTCGAGCCCGAGGCGAACGGCGCCGAGAAGTCGTGGGCGTCCCAGCGGCGCGTGCCTTCGATCGCCGCGGGCATGGGCTCGCCGAGCTCCTGCGACCACACCAGCTCGGCGTTCGCGGTCGCGACCCAGTGCACGTCGAGGCCCGGGTCGGCCGCGACGCCGGGGATCGACCCGCTGCGCGCCGCCGACAGCACGCTCAGCAGACGTCGGGGATAGATCGAGCCCGAGGCCCCGCTGATGGCGACGACGATGTGCTTCGCGCTCACGTCGGGCCCCGGGTGGCGCGCACGATCGACGCGATGCCGAACGTGAGCGACTCGGCCGACACGTCGACGAAGCCCGCGGCCTCGAGACGCGCGGCGTACTCGTCGGTGCTGTCGAACTTGCCGATGCTGCGCGGCAGGTACTGGTACGCCTCGCGATCGCCGGTGACCGCCCAGCCGACCCACGGCAGGACGCCGCGGTTGTAGACCGCGTGGACGATCTTGGTGGTGAGCCGGTGCGGGCGGAAGAAGTCGAGCACCACCAGCTTGCCGCCGGGTCGCAGCACGCGGGCCTGCTCGGCGGTCGCCCGCGCGAGGTCCGAGAGGTTGCGGATCCCGAAGGCGCAGAAGATCGCGTCGCACTCGCCGTCGCCGAGCGGCAGCGCGTGGGCGTCCATCACCCGGGTCTCGATGCGCTCGCCCGCGGCGCCGACGAGCTTGGTGCGGCCCGCCTCGAGCATCGGCGCGACGAAGTCGCCGGCGACCAGCCGCGCGGTGGGGAAGCGCTCGTGGATCGCGATGGTGCTGTCGAGCGTGCCGGCGCACAGGTCGAGTCCGACGGCGGTGCGGGAGGCGGGCACGTGCGAGAGCAGGTCGGCGACGGCGCGACGACGCCAGCGCACATCGATGCCCAGGCTCATCACCCGGTTCGCGCGGTCGTAGCCGTGGGCGATGCGGCCGAACATGCGCTGGACCTGCGCGCCGTGGTCGTCGACGACGGCGATCGCGGATGCGGGTCCCGACGCGGGTCCGGAGGCCACGACAGGGGTCACTTCGTTCATCGGGTCCTCCGCACGACGTACGTCGCGATCTGCTCGAGGGCGGTGCGCGCCCGCGATGCGGGTAGGGCAGAGAGGGCCGCGCAGGCCCGCTCGGCGTGCTGCTGGGCCACACGGGCGGCCTGCGGCAGCGCGTCGCTCGACACCACCGCGTCGAACAGCGCGTCGGCCGTGCCCGCGGGCATCGGCGACGGCCCCTGCAGCGCGAGGCGAACGCGGGCGTGCAGCCGCGGATCGGCCTCGCACGCGAGGATGATCGGCAGCGTCATCTTGCCGTCGCGGAGATCCTGACCCGGCTCCTTGCCGGTCTCGCCCGGCTGGCCCTCGCGGTGGCCGCCCTCGGCGGGGTGGAAGTCGAGGACGTCGTCGGCGATCTGGAACGCGAACCCGAGCTCGTTGCCGTAGACGGTGAGCGCCTCGACGAGCCGGCGATCGGGCAGGCCGGCGACGCTGCTGCACCAGGCGACCAGCGCGGCCGTCTTGCGATCGATGACCATCGCGTAGCGCTCGCGATCGAGGGTGTGGTCGCCGCACGCCTGCAGCTGGGCCACCTCGCCCTCGGCCATGCGCGTCACCGTGTCCGACATCGTGCGGACCGCCCCGATGTCGCCCGTGGCGCTCACGGCCTGCAGCGCGCGGGCGAGGCAGTAGTCGCCGACGAGCACCGCCATGCCGTTGCCGTAGTGCATGCGCGCCGTGGGACGGCCGCGGCGGAACTCGCCGCGATCGATCACGTCGTCGTGCAGCAGCGTCGCGGTGTGCAGCAGCTCGCCGACCGCCGCGACGGTGATGCGGGCCGGCGCGCGGTACTCGGCCGCGCACGCGCACAGGGCGGTGAGCAGCGGCCGGAACCGCTTGCCCCCGGCGAAGGCGAGGTGACCCCCGACATCCGGGATGATCGCGACCGACGATTGCAGCAGCCGACCGAGCTCGCGCTCGGCGAGCTCGAGATCGTCGGCGACCAGCGCCAACGCCTCGAACAACAGCCCTGCCGCCCCGGGGTGGGGCGGCGGCTCGGGTGGGAAGGGAGCGGCAGTTGCCGCCAATTCACGGGCCGACTCGGACATCTTGCCCCCAGTGCCGCAGCAGGGCCGGAAACCGGGCGGCCTGCTGGGCGATGGACGAAAGCAACCCCGACAGGCGGTGTCGGGAGACGAAGGCGTCGAGGAATCGACGCCCCAACTCGAAGAAGTCGTGCAACTGCACCATGCGACCGCGGGCGAAGGCCACCGCGGGGGAGGCCGGGGCGTCGCCGACCTGCGCGTCGGCGAGGAGATCGAGGATCTTGCGGACGCGGAGGATGGCGTCGTCGACCTGGGCCCGCTCGCGCCGGCGCATGACGCCGGTGATGATCTGCCAGAAGTCGGTCTGGGCCACGAACTCGCGCCCCTGACGGTCCACGACGCCCCAGTGTTGCAGCGAGGAGAGCGTCATGCTGACGGACCCCGCGCTCACGCCGAGCCGCGCGCGGATCTCCGCGTGGCCCAGCGGCTCGGGCGACAGGAACAGCAGCCCGAAGACCCGGCCCTGCGTCCGGGTGAAGCCCCAGAACGCGGCGATGTTGCCGAACACCTCGGCGAGCTCGTCCTGGGCCCGCACGAGGATCGGATCGGCCTCGGGGGAGGCCGTGGGCGCCGGATCGCTGTCTCCAGTTCGTTTCAAATTGAAATGAACCCGACGGGGACTTACCCCCTGGCCACGGCCCTGTCAAACCTGGAAATCGCGGCCCGCCTGCTACGGTATGCCGGCGCCATGCAGGGCCCCGCACCCAAGGTCGCGACCGTCGCCCGACGTCCGGGGTGGATCGCCGCGAGCGCGGGCCTCGCCGGCGTCGTCCTGGGCGCGGTGGCGGTGATGCTGGGTCAGGGCAGTCGTCCCCCCGCGCCGGCGCCGGTCGTCACGCCCCACGTGGTCGCGGTGCCGGACCCCGCACCGACGCTCGCCGATGCGGTCGCGCAGACCCGTGCCAGCGTGGTCTCGCTGCGCACGCCCACCGGGGCCGGGGCGGGCGTCATCGTCGATCCCGCGGGCTGGGTGGTCACCAACCTCCACGTGGTCGGCGATGCGGCGCCCGGCGACGGCGAGACGACCGTGCGCGCCCGCTTCGCCAACGGTCGCGAGCTCGCGGCGGTCATCGTCGTGGCGGATCGCGACGAGGACCTCGCGGTGCTGCGGCTGGTCGGTGACGAGGGCGAGCTGTTCGCCGCCGCGACGATGGGCGAGTCCGCCGCTCTCCGGGTCGGCGAGTCGGTGTTCGCGATCGGCAACCCTCGCGGCCTGTCGCACTCGGTCAGCGCGGGGATCGTGTCGGCCGTCGACCGGCCGGCCGGCAACGGCGCGAGCGTGCCGCTGCTGCAGCTCGACGCGTCGATCAACGTCGGGAACTCGGGCGGTCCCCTGTTCACCCTCGACGGCCGCCTCGTCGGCCTGGTCGCCGCCCGCGATCGCGCCGCGGAGGGCATCGCGTTCGCGCTGCCGATCGATCATGTCCACGGGTTCCTGCGCGCGGTGACCGACGCCGGCGGACGCCGCTCTGGGGCGCTGGGCATCCAGCTGGGCCTCGATCGCGCGGTGCCGCCCTCGGTGAAGCAGCTCGGCTACGAGGCTGGGCTGGTCGTCGCCCAGGTGCTCGACGGGGGCGCAGCGGCGAAGGCCGGCCTGCGCGACGGCGACGTGGTCGTCGAGGTCCGCGGCGCGCGGCTCGACGCGATGGCCACCGAGCCCGCCGCCCTGGGCCGCTGGTTCATCGACTCGGTCCGCGCGACGTTCCCCGGGGAGCGACTCGAGCTCGCCCTGGTCCGCGACGGTGAGGTGCAGCGCCTCGCGGTCGAGATGGGCGCGGCCTCCGATCGCGAGCAGGCGTTCATCGACGCCGAGGTGGTGCTCGGCGTCCAGCTCGACCGCAAGGCGACCCGGCCGACGGTGGTCGACGCCGTCGGCTCGCGCGGCCTCGGGCGCTATGGACCGAGCCTCCGCGGCAGCGTGGTCGTGGGACTGCTCGGGCGGGACGTGGCCGACCTCGACGGGCTCGGGAGCCTGCTCGGCGAGCTCCGGGCGGTGGTCCGCCGCGGCAAGGGTGATCTCATCGCCTGGATCCGCCTGCGCGAACCATCGGGCCACGAGACGGTGCTGCCGATTACCATCGAGTAGCGGTGCGTCGTCGCCCGGCCGCATCGACGTATCGTGGGTTGCCGACGCGCCCCGCTCTGTGAGCCCGACGGCTGGGGCTCGCGGGCCCCATGGGGAAGTTCCCGAAGGAATCGGTGAACCACGTGCGTCGATGTCCCACCTAAGGCGGAGACCTCGACCATGGCCCGCACGCTCCGCACCGCCCTCTGCCTCGCGCTGTTCACGAACTCCCTGGCCTGCGACGAGGCGGGCGACGAGGGCGGCGTCGGCGGGGCCGGGGGCAAGGGCGACGACCTGACCGACTCGGGGATCTGCGCGGGCAAGGTCCTCGACAAGAGCGTCGGCGACGACGGCGAGGAGGAGGCCGATCTCTCCGAGCTCGGCGACGTCTTCGCCCGGCTGGTGCTGAACGCCGAGGGCGACGCCGACACCTGTCCCACGACCTACGGCGAGATCATGGCCAAGCTCCGCGAGGTCGACACGGAGGGCTGCGAGGGCCCGACGGATGGCATCCGCTCCGCGGTGGTCAGCGAGACCGCCCAGGTGATGGGCAAGGCCGACAGCTACCGCGTCGTGACCACGCGCGAGTGCGGCGGTCGCTCGGCGTTCGAGCTGCTGTTCTCGACCTTCGGCGTCACGAGCACGCAGAAGACCCTGTCGGGCAACGTCGAGGTCATCGCCTTCGACAGCACCAAGAAGCTCTTCAACTACTACGAGGTCGTCGACGGCCAGATCAGCCACTTCGGCGACTCGACCCAGTACATGACGGCGGCCGGCGACGCGGCGCGGTGCAATGGCTGTCACCCCAACGGCATGCTCAACATGAAGGAGCTCGCCTCGCCGTGGACCCACTGGGAGGGTGACACCACGACGCCGGGCGCAGACGTCCTGGTCGACAAGCACGAGGACCTCGGCACCAAGACGGACGGCATCGAGCTCGAGGGCATCGTCGATTCCGGAAACGCCGCGATCATGGACGTCCGTGCGCGGACCCTGCTGGCGACCAACGACCTGAAGCAGGTCCTGCGGCCCCTGTTCTGCACCGTGCAGGTCAACCTCGAGAACGGCGCGTCGTCTCCCAACAGCACCCCGAGCGCGGTGCCCGGATCGGCGCTCGTCGACCCGCGCCTCACCTTCGGCAGCGTGAGCGTCTCGAAGGCCACCTACGACGCGACGCTGAAGGCCGCCAAGCAGAAGGTCGTCGGCAACGGCGGCGTGCAGCTGAAGAACAAGGCGGGCAAGGGCGTGGTCGACACCCACTTCCCGTTCATCTTCCCGGTCGTCTCGCGCGAGGACCAGAACTACATCGACAAGCTCATCGAGCTGAAGGTCATCGACGAGGACTTCAAGCAGGACGTCCTCGCCATCGACATGACGCGGCCGCTGTTCTCGGACGCGCGGTGCAAGCTCCTCGACGCCGCGCCGAGCCTCGGCAAGCTCACCACGAGCACCGGCAAGGCCATCAAGAGCCTGCCGAAGAAGATTCGCGACGGCTTCGTCGCGAAGCTGAAGACCGCGGCCGCCGGCACGCCCGAGGCCGAACTCGCCGGCTTCCTCGGCAACACCACCGACCAGACCGCACACGCCGACGCGGCCACCGCGTTCTTCACCGCCTGCGCTGCGCGGCCCGAGGCCGAGTTCTTCACCGACGCGAACAAGGCCGTGTCGCTGCTGCGCAACCAGGCCCGCGAACTCCAGGTGATGGAGTTCCCGGCGACCATGCCGGTCGACAGCCTGGACGTGCCGACGAGCGCCCGGCTGAACCCGACCACCTGCGTGCTCGAGCCGTAGCGCACGACCTCGACTCCCCCGCCATCCCGACCTGCCTTGCCCACCCGGAATCACGCCATGACCTTCCCCGCCCGCACCCTGTCCCGCGCCCTGCTGTTCGCCACCGCCTTCGCCTTCGGCGCCTGCGACGATGGCTCCGACGAGACCGAGGACGCCGCGGCGTGCACCGACGCCGAGAAGTGCGACACCCCCGGCGGCTCGCAGCAGGAGCAGTGCCTCGCGCGCCAATCCGAGGTCCTGAACAGCTCGCAGCGCGGCTACACCCCGACCGCGATCCGCTGGGGCGCGGGCGATGTCGAGGGCGTCAACACCGTCAGCCAGGACGATCGCGGGCAGGAGTACACCGAGTACTTCGCGATCTTCCAGCCGCCCGGCGGCACCGAGGCGTTCGACCTCGGACGCCCGCTCTCGGAGACCTCCGGCGACGTCACCCCCAACGCGGTCTGCGTCGAGGGCGAGACCGGCCCGCAGTGCCGCACCACGATCACCACGGAGACGCTGAACAAGCTCGAGGACGATCCGACCGCGGTCGTCGGCGCGTGCGTGTTCACGTCGTGGCACGCCGACGTCCCCGGCCCGCTGCCGTCGTGCGAGGGTGGCGAGTGTGGGGCCGACGCGACGCTGTTCGGCTTCCCGTTCACCGAGGAGTTCTTCCGCATGAAGATCTCCTTCAACTCGAACAGCGCCGCCGCCGATCTCGTGCAGAAGTGCCTCGACGGCAAGGCCCCCGCGCCGAAGAAGTGGTCGAACACCAAGGACCCGCTCACCGAGCCCTTCTTCCGCGGCTGCATGCAGGTGCAGGGGCTCTACGGCACCGGCTGGCGCCGGTCCGATCCGTCGATCTGCGCCGCGATCAACCGCCTCGACGAGTGCGGCTGCGGCATCCCGGGCGTCGCCCGCGAGGATCTCGCGACGGCGATCATCCCGCCCCAGCCCGCGCCCGACGGCTCGGTCACGCTGCGCGGATTCCGGCTCGGCACCTGGGACGATCCCGAGGGCCTGCCCGGCGGCTGCACGTACCTCGAGACCGGCGACACGAGCCACACGCTGGTGAAGTGCGACCTCACGGCCGGCGACGTGCTGCAGAACCTCAACGACCCCAAGGAGGTCTGTCGGCGCACCTACGGCCCGAACGTCGTCGTGCACGTTCCGATCGCCAAGGACGTCCTCCAGTGCAGCCCGAACAAGAAGACCAGCGCGGGCAAGACCTGCGGCGCGATGCCGTGGAACATCGGCCAGGAGAACGGCTAGACAGGGCCGCGGCGCCCACGTAGCGTCGGCTCCGGTGCGACGCGCGTGGACCCTCGTCGTGGTGCTCGTCGGGTGCGGCGGCGACGATCGAGCCGCGTCTGCGCCGGCGCCGGTCGAGCCTCCAGCGGCCAGCGCCGTCGTCGAGGGCGATCCGCTGCTCGCCGAGGCGCGGCGCCAGGTCGCCGGCGGTGCGCTGGCGGCCGGGCCGCGCGCGGCGATCCTCGCCTCGGGCGCGCCGGTGCACGCGCGGGCGCGGGCGCTGCTCGCCGCGCTCGAGCCCGCCGCCGCACCGGCGCCTGCGAGCGCACCTCTGCCCGCCCCGACGACGCCGGTGTCGGCGCCCGAGGTGCCCGCGGTCGCCGTGGATCACAGGGCGCCACCCGAGCCCGCGGTCGCGAAGGTCGCGAAGCCGCGACCGACGGTCGAGCGCTTGAGTCTCCGCACCACGGCCCGCGGCGCGTCGCTGTCGATCCACGCCGGCAGCGGCGTGCTCGTCGGCGTCGCCAATCAGCCCGAGACCGGCGTGGTGCGCCTCGTGCTCGACGACGTCGGTGCGGGCGCGAAGGTCCTCGGCGCGAGGCCCCAGGTCGACGGGGCCCGCGTGCGCGCGGTCGAGGCCGGGCCCCGCAGCGTCCGCATCACGCTGCAGCTCGAGCCCGGCTGGCGCTTCTCCGGCGTGCATCGCACCTCCACCGGCGCCCGCGTCGACCTCGTGGGGCCCTAAAGGTCGACGGCCTCGCCAGATCCGTCGCCGTGCGCTAAGACCCCGGCGGCATGTCGTATCGCAGCCTCCGCGAGGCGGTCGTCGACCTCGAGCGCACCGGCCAGCTGCGGCGCATCGACACCGAGCTCGACCCCGACCTCGAGCTCGCCTACGTGCACCTGCGCGTGCAGGAGGCGGGCGGGCCGGCGCTGCTGTTCGAGCACGTCCGCGGCTGTCGATTCCCTGCGGCGTCGAACCTGTTCGGCACGACCGAGCGCGCGCGGTTCCTGCTGCGGCACGCCTACCGCCGCGTCGCGCGGGTGATCGAGGCCCGCGCCGATCCGGCCGCGGCCCTGCGCCGGCCGTGGCGGCACCTCGGCACGCCGCTGGCGGGTCTGCGCGCGCTGCCCATGCGCGTGGGCGACGGGCCCGTGCTCGCCAACCGCGGCCGCCTCGCCGACCTGCCGCAGATCCGGTGCTGGCCCCGCGACGGCGGGCCCTTCGTCACGCTGCCGCAGGTCTACAGCGAGGACCCCGATCGCCCGGGGCCGATGCGCAGCAACGTCGGCATGTACCGCATCCAGCTCGGCGGCAACGACTACGTGCCCGACGCCGAGATCGGCCTGCACTACCAGATCCACCGCGGCATCGGCGTGCACCACAGCGCCGCGGCGCGCCGCGGTGAGCCGCTGCGCGTCAGCATCTTCGTCGGGGGGCCGCCCGCGCACACGCTCGCGGCGGTGATGCCCCTGCCCGAGGGGCTCACGGAGCTCACGTTCGGCGGCATGCTCGCGGCGCGTCGCTTCCGCTGGGCGAGCGTCGGCGGGCACGTGGTCTCGACCGACGCGGACTTCGTGATCGTCGGCACCATCGATCCGACGGCGACCAAGCCCGAGGGCCCGTTCGGCGATCACCTCGGCTATTACAGCCTCACGCACCCGTTCCCGGTGATGCGGGTGGATGCGGTGTACTGGCGCGACGACGCGATCTGGCCGTTCACCGTCGTGGGCCGACCGCCGCAGGAGGACACCGCCTTCGGCCACATGATCCACGAGCTGACCGCGCCCATGGTGCCGCGATCGATCGCGGGCCTGAAGGCGATGCACGCCGTCGACGCCGCCGGCGTCCACCCGCTGATGCTCGCGGTCGGCAGCGAGCGCTACGTGCCGTGGGGCCCGCGGCGGCCGCAGGAGCTGCTCACGATCGCCAACGCCGTGCTCGGCTTCGGTCAGGCCTCGCTGGCGAAGTACCTCCTCATCGCCGCGGCCGACGACGACGGTCGCGCGCCCGATGCCGACGACGAGGCCGGCTTCCTGCGCTTCGTCCTCGAGCGCTTCGATCCGGGCCGCGACCTCCACTTCCAGACGCGCACGACGATCGACACCCTCGACTACAGCGGCACCGGGCTCAACGAGGGCAGCAAGCTGGTGATCGCCGCGGTGGGTCCGATCCGGCGCGCGCTCGGGACCGACGTCCCGCGGACGTTGCCGCTGCCCGAGGGCTTCGGGCCGGTCCGGCTCGCGTTGCCCGGCGTGCTGGCGATCCAGGGCCCGCGCGCCGACGCCTCGCCCGGCGCGGTCGCGGCGCTGTGTGCCGCATGGCAGGCCGCGGCCGTGCTCGATCGCCCGGATACCCCGTGGCCCCTGGTCGTCGTCGTCGACGACGCGGAGTTCACCGCGCGCACGCTGGCGAACTTCCTGTGGGTGACGTTCACCCGCAGCAACCCGGCGGTCGACGTCGACGGTGTCGGCGCGAGCATCGTGCACAAGCACTGGGGCTGCACCGGCGCGGTCGTCATCGACGCGCGGAAGAAGCCCCACCACGCGCCGCCGCTGGAGTTCGACCCGCGCGTCGTGACCCGCATCGAGGCCCTCGCCGCGAAGGGTGGACCGCTGCACGGTCTGTTCTGAACCGCGCGCCGGTTTGCTACGATGCGCGCGTGACGACCCGACGTTTCGCGGCTTGGTGTGCGCCCCTCCTGCTCGGCGTCGTCGCCTTCGCCGCCTGCAGGCCCGCGCCCGTCGAGCCGCCGGACGACGGCGACGCGACGCCGACGCCGGTGGCGGGCGATCCGGTGGAGCGCGCCGGCAAGCTGATGCAGTCGGGCGACATGCGCGGCGCCGAGTCGGTCCTCGACGACGCGCTGCTGCAGCACAAGGACGACCACGAGCTGTGGTTCGCCAAGGGCGTGGTCCGCCAGGCCCAGGGCGACGACGACGGCGCGACGCTGGCGTGGACGAAGGCGCTGGAGCTGCAGACCGAGTTCGTGCCGGCGATCCACGGCATCGGCGCGATCCTCCTCGCGCGCGGTGAGTTCGACGCCGCGATCGATCGCTTCGCGCAGGCCCTGCGGCTGCAGCCGGACTTCGCCGACGCCCACTACAACATCGGGCTCGCGCTGCTCGGCGCCGGCGATCGGACGAAGGCGATCGAGGCCTTCGAGCGCGCGGTCAAGCTCGCGCCCGACGACCCGGCGATGCTCGTCCAGCTCGCGGACATGTACGTCGTCGACGAGAAGCTCGACCCCGCGATCGCCCTGGCCTCGCACGCCGGCGAGGTCGCGCCCAAGGAGTCGACGCCGTTCGTGGTGTGGGGCAACGCGCTGGTGAAGAAGGGCGACTTCGAGGGCGCCATCGCCCGCTACGCGACCGCGCTGCAGAACGACCCCAACAACCTCGACGCCCGGCTCGGGCTGTCGCGGGCGCAGCAGCGCGCCGGCAAGCTCGGCGACGCGGCCAAGCAGCTCGAGCTGCTCACGCAGGTCGTGCCCGACAGCGCGGTGGTGTGGGCCGAGTGGGGCAGCGTACTGGCGAAGCAGGGCGATCTCGTGGGCGCGCTCGAGAAGTTCGATCGCGCCATCGCCCTCGACCCCAAGTTCGAGGCCGCGTTCGTGCGGCGCATCGGTGCGCTCGCCGCGGCCAAGCGCTGCAAGGAGGCCCGCGCCGCGGCCGAGGCGCTGCGCGGCCTCGAGCCCGCCGACGAGTCGCTCGAGGCGGGGCTCGCCGCGCTCGGCCGCTGCAAGAAGTGAGGGCGGGGCGACGCGACGGCATCGCCGCACGCGCCGCGCACGGTGCACCGGCGATCCCCGCTCAGGTGCGTCGACGCACGCATCTCGCGCGCACGATCGCCGCGCCGTTTCGGCTCGGGGTCTCTATACTTCGCCATGGCCGACCGACCCACCATCGCTTCGGGCGTCGAGATCCGCGAAGCGTTGACGTTCGATGACGTGTTGCTCGAGCCCGGGTACAGCGAAGTCCTCCCGAGCGAGGTGAGCGTCGAGACCCGGCTGACCCGGGAGATCACGCTCCGCATGCCGCTCATCTCGGCGGCGATGGACACCGTGACCGAGGCCGCGACCGCGATCGCGATGGCGCGCGGCGGCGGCATCGGCATCCTGCACAAGAACCTCACGCCCGAGCAGCAGGCCCGCGAGGTCCGCCGCGTGAAGAAGGCCCAGAGCTGGGTGGTCCGCAACCCGCTCACCGTCGGCCCCGAGCTGCCGCTGCGCGCGGCCCTCGAGCTGATGCGCGTGCACGGCTTCTCGGGCCTGCCGGTGGTCGACGAGACCCGCCTGGTCGGCATCGTCACCAGCCGCGACGTCCGCTTCGAGACCGAGCTCGATCGCCCGGTGCGCGAGGTGATGACGCGCCAGCCGATCACCGCCGAGGAGGGCGTCAGCGCGGACGAGGCCAAGCGGGTCCTGCACAAGAACCGCATCGAGAAGCTGCTGGTGGTCGACCGCGCAGGTCAGCTCGTCGGCCTCATCACCGTGCGCGACATCCTCAAGGCCGAGTCGCAGCCCGAGTCGGTCGCCGACGCCCAGGGTCGCCTGCGGGTGGGCGCCGCCGTCGGCACCAGCCCCGAGACCATGGAGCGCGTCGCGGCGCTGGTCGAGCAGGGCGTCGACGTCATCGTCGTCGACACCGCCCACGGCCACAGCAAGAAGGTCATCGACACGGTCAGCGCGATCCGTCGCGAGTACCGCGAGCTGCAGATCGTCGCCGGCAACATCGCGACGCCCGCGGCCATGCAGGCCCTGGTCGACGCGGGCGCCGACGCGGTGAAGCTCGGCATCGGGCCCGGCTCGATCTGCACCACGCGGGTGGTCGCCGGCGTCGGCGTGCCACAGGTCAGCGCGATCCTCGAGTGCGCCCCGATCTCGCGCAAGACCGGCGTGCCGATCATCGCCGACGGCGGCATCAAGTACTCGGGCGACGTGGTCAAGGCGCTCGCCGCCGGCGCGTCGACCGTGATGATCGGCAGCCTGTTCGCCGGCACCGACGAGGCGCCCGGCGAGCTCGTGCTCTACCAGGGCCGCAGCTACAAGGTGTACCGCGGCATGGGCTCGCTCGGCGCGATGCGGGCCGGCAGCAAGGACCGCTACTTCCAGGGCGCGACCGACGATCGCAAGCTCGTGCCCGAGGGCATCGAGGGCCGCGTGCCGTACCGCGGCCCGATCGCCGAGACCGTCCACCAGCTGAACGGTGGCGTGCGCTCGGGCATGGGCTACGTCGGCGCGGCGACGATCGCCGAGCTCCAGACCCGCGCCCGCTTCCGCCGCATCTCGTCGGCCGGGCTCCGCGAGAGCCACGTGCACGACGTCATCATCACCCAAGAAGCCCCCAACTATCGGCTCGAGTAAACCATGCAGCACGAGACTCTCCTGGTCGTCGATTTCGGTTCGCAGGTCACGCAGCTCATCGCGCGGCGGGTCCGCGAGCAGGGTGTGTTCGCGGAGATCGTGCCGTTCAATCGCGCGTCCGAGCGCATCGCGGCGCTCGGCGCCTCGATCCGCGGCATCGTGCTGTCCGGCGGACCGTCCTCGCTGTACGACGAGGGCGCCCCGCGCATGCCCGCGGGCATCCTCGAGCACGGCGTCCCCGTGCTCGGCATCTGCTACGGGCTCTACGTCCTGGTCGACGCCACGGGCGGCGAGGTCGTGCGCACCGACAAGCGCGAGTACGGCGCGGCGCTGCTCCGGGTCATCGAGCCCCTCGGGCCGCTGGGCGCGTTCGAGTCCGGCCGCGAGGAGACGGTGTGGATGAGCCACGGCGACCACGTCACGGCGCTCGGGCCCGGCTTCCGCACCATCGGCAGCTCGAGCAGCTGCGAGCACGCGGCGATCATCGATCCCGCGCGCAAGCTGTGGGGCGTGCAGTTCCACCCCGAGGTGAGCCACACGCAGCGGGGCACCGCGGTGCTCGTCTCGTTCCTCGACGCCTGCGGCTTCGCCCGCGACTGGAGCATGGCCAACTTCGTCGACGAGGCCGTGGCCAAGATCCGCGCCGCGGTCGGCGAGCACGGCACCGTGCTCTGCGGCCTCTCGGGCGGCGTCGATTCCACCGTCGCCGCGCTCCTGGTCGAGCGCGCCATCGGCTCGCGCCTGCACTGCATCTTCGTCGACAACGGCCTGCTGCGGCAGGACGAGCGCGCCGAGGTCGAGCGCATGTTCGCCGGCAAGCTGCGCAACCCGCTGGTCGCCGTCGATGCGTCCGAGCGATTCCTCGCCGAGCTCGCCGGCGTCACGGATCCCGAGGTCAAGCGCAAGCGCATCGGGGCGACGTTCATCGAGGTGTTCGACGCCGAGGCCCAGCGCCTGGGCGGCGCGGACTTCCTGGTCCAGGGCACGCTGTACCCCGACGTCATCGAGAGCGTCAGCGCCAAGGGCCCGTCCGCGACGATCAAGACCCACCACAACGTCGGCGGCCTGCCCGAGCGCATGAAGATGGGCGTCGTCGAGCCGCTGCGCGAGCTGTTCAAGGACGAGGTCCGTCGCCTCGGCCTCGAGCTCGGGCTCTCCGAGGAGATGATCTGGCGCCACCCGTTCCCCGGCCCGGGCCTCGCGGTGCGCGTGCTCGGCGAGGTCACGCGCGAGCGCTGCGACATCCTGCGCAAGGCGGACGTCATCGTGCTCGAGGAGGTCCGCAACGCCGGCCTCTACCGCACGCTGTGGCAGGTGTTCGGCGTGCTGCTGCCGGTCCGCTCGGTCGGCGTCATGGGCGACGGTCGCACCTACGAGAACGCCCTGGCGATCCGCGCGGTCGAGAGCACGGACGCCATGACCGCCGACTGGGCGCGGCTGCCGTACGAGGTCCTCGCGACGATGTCGAACCGCATCATCAACGAGGTCCGCGGGATCAACCGGGTGGTCTACGACATCTCGAGCAAGCCCCCGGCCACGATCGAGTGGGAGTGACATGGCCCGCGTGCGTCACGAGGACGGCGGCGCCGGCCGCAGCAAGGTCGCTTCGGTCGATCGCGGCCTGCTCCGCACCGAGCGCGAGGAGTCGGCGATCGAAGAGGCGTCGCTGCGCCCGCGCACGATGGACGAGTACATCGGCCAGAGCGCGCTCAAGCGCAAGCTGAGGGTCTTCGTCGACGCCGCCAAGCAGCGCGGCGAGCCGCTCGACCACGTGCTGCTGCACGGGCCACCGGGCCTGGGCAAGACCACGATGGCGCAGATCCTCGCCAACGAGCTCGGCGTCCGCATCCACATCACCTCGGGGCCCGCGGTCGAGCACAAGGGCGTGCTCGCCGGCCACCTCACCGCGCTCGAGGCCGGGGACGTGCTCTTCATCGACGAGATCCACCGGCTCACGCCGGTCGTCGAGGAGAGCCTCTACTCGGCGATGGAGGACGGGCGCATCGATCTCCCGGTGGGGGAGGGCAACCGCGCGCGGACCATGCCGTTCTCCCTCGCGCCGTTCACCCTCGTGGGCGCGACGACCCGCACCGCGCTGCTCGGCGCGCCGCTGCGCGAGCGGTTCCAGATCGTCGAGGGGCTCGAGTACTACGCCGACGCCGAGCTCGCCGAGATCGTCCAGCGCACCGCTCGGATCCTCAAGTTCACCGCGACCGACGCGGGCGCCGCCGAGATCGGCCGGCGAAGCCGCGGCACGCCGCGCATCGCGAACCGACTCACCCGGCGCGTCCGCGACTTCGCCCAGGTCCGCGGCCGCGCTTCGATCGATCGCGACGACGCGCAGTACGGCCTCGGCGAGCTCGGCATCGATCCCGAGGGCCTCGACGCGATCGATCGCCGGGTGCTGACCGCGATCGTCGATCTGTTCGACGGCGGCCCGGTCGGTATCGACGCGCTGGCCGCCACGCTGTCGGAGCCGCGCGACACGCTCGAGGACGTCTACGAGCCGTTCCTGCTGCAGCGCGGGTTCCTCATCCGGACGCCGCGCGGCCGCCAGGTGACCCGCAAGGCGCTCGCGCACCTCGGCCGTAGCACCGCGTCGGGCGGCGGCGGCGACCAGGGCGAGCTGCCGTTGTAGGCCGCCTCGCGCAGCGCGGCTGCGGTAGCCTGGACGCATGAACGTCCTCGTCTTCGGCGCGACCGGCCTCGTCGGTCGCGCCCTGTGTCGCCGCCTGCTCGCCGACGGTCACCGCGTGATCGCGTGGGTCCGCAGCCCCGACGCGGCGCGGACCTCCCTGGGCGCCGAGGTCGAGCTCGTCGACGCGGGCGGCGGCGATGCGGCGCTGCAGGCCGCGCTCGGTCGGGTCGACGCGATCATCAACCTCGCCGGCGAGTCGGTGCTGCAGCGGTGGAACGACGCCGGACGCCGCGCGATCGAGGACTCGCGGGTCGGGCTCAACCAGCGCATCGCCGCCGCGCTGCAGCCCCTCGCGCGTCGCCCCGGCGTGTGGGTCCAGGCCAGCGCCATCGGCTACTTCGGCGATCGCGGCGACGAGGTGCTCGACGAGTCGTCGAGCCGCGGCGACGGCTACCTCGCCGAGCTCTGCGAGCGCTGGGAGGCCTCGGCCCAGGCGGCGTCCCCGCTGGGCGTTCGCGTCGCCTGCGTGCGCATCGGGGTCGTGCTCGCCGCCGACGGCGGGGCCCTGGCGCAGATGCTGCCCACGGCGCGCCTGGGCCTCGGCGCTGCGCTGGGATCCGGTCGGCAGTGGCTGGCGTGGATCCACCTCGAGGACCTCGTCGGCCTGCTGTGCTTCGCGCTGACCGACGGGCGGTGCGAGGGCGTGCTCGTCGGCACCGCGCCGGCGCCGGTGGTGCAGCACGCCTTCGCGCAGGCCCTCGGCCGCGCGTTGCACCGCCCGGTGTGGCCGCGGTGGATGGGCGTGCCCGGCTTCGCCCTGCGCGCGGGCCTGGGCGAGGCGGCCTCGGCGGTGCTCGGCTCGCAGCGGGCGATGCCGGCGCGGGCGCTGGCGCTGGGGTTCCGCTTCCGGTTCCCCGACGTCGACGCCGCGCTCGCGGACCTGCTGAAGTGACGGGCCTCAGGCGGGCGGGCAGGTGCCGCAGCCGAACGACGAAATCTCGTCGACGCAGAACTGATCCCACGCGGTCGAGCAGCACGCCGCGTCCATCTCGCAGACGCACATCTCGATCGCGTTCACCTCGCAGCCGCCGCTCTCGTTCGTCTCGCAGCACGGCCCGTCAAAGTCGTCCGGATCGCACGACGCCGCGCAGAGCTCCGAGCCGACCTTGGACACGCACATCGCGTCCCACTCGGTCTCGCAGCAGAACGAGTCGGCCGCGCAGACGCAGGCCTCGACCGCGTCGTCGTCGCAGCCGGCACCGCCGGTGATGCAGCAGTCGTGGTCCGTGGGACCGCCGCCGCAGTCGAGGCCGCACATCGCCTGGGCCTGCGTCGCGCACTGGTTGTCCCACTCGTTGTCGCAGCAGAACGCATCGATCGCGCACATGCACGCGGTGACGTCGGGGTCCTCGCAGCCGGGCATGTTGGTGTCGGTGCAGCAGTCGCCCTCGCCACCGCCGCCGCCGCAGCTGGTGTCGACGTCGACGCCGAAGGTGTACGCGCCCTTCACCGTCGAGTTCGGCGCGAACGCCCGCAGGAAGTAGGTGCCGGCGTCGAGGCAGCCGCTGGTGAAGCTCTCGTCGGACTGCAGGCCGGCGGAGGCCTCGATGAGCACGCCGTCGGCGTCGGTGAGCACCAGATCGATGTCGACGTCGGCGGGACCCGAGAGGTGGGCCGACACCGCGCCGCCGTCGAGGTCGAAGCGGAACCAGTCGTTGGTGTCGTCGCACAGCGACGCTGCGTGCTCGACCCCGACGTCGAGGGCCCCGAGCGACAGCGCCTGATCGATGTCGTCGTTGTCCTCGAACTCGTCCTCGGTGCACGAGCCGCCCGAGCCCAGGCACGTGCCCGAGTTGGGGATGCACTGCCGTGCCGCGGCGCCGTCGACCGATTGCACCTCGGTCGGCGAGCACACGTAGTCGGTCTGGCACTCGCTGTCGTCGGCGCAGCCGGTGCCGCAGAAGTTCCCGCCCTCCTGCGGCAGGCACAGGTTGCTGAAGCCGCCGCACTGCACGTCGGCCGAGCAGTGCTCGCACACGCCGGCTTGGCCCATCCCGTTGTTGGTGAGCGTCACCAGGTGGGTGCCGTCGGCGGGCGAGTCGGTGAGGTGATCGCAGTCGCCCTCGGTGTCGTCGTTGTCGCTCGCGCTGATGGCGTACCAGATCTGCGCCGACGCGCCGCTGCCCTCGGCGAGCGTCGGGTTGGGCACCCAGCCGCGCCACATGCCGTCCTGCATGCTGCCCGACGTCAGCTGCATGTCGACGACGGTGAGCTTGGTGTAGTCGATCGGGCTGCCCGGATCGGCGAAGGCGTAGAGCAGGATCGGCGCGTTCTTGAGGCCGACGTCGTCGGTGATGTGCGCGTCGACGGCCAGATCGAGCTGGGTCTCGGCGTCCATCGGGGCGTGCTCGATCGCCGGCGCGCCGCCGGGGCACTCGCTGCCCGAGCGCCGCCGCAGCACGATGACGTAGTCCTTGAGCGTCGGCGGGTTCTCGGGGACGTCCTGGGCCGACAGCGTCAGGTCGTAGCGATCCGCGGCCTCGAGCTGCTCGCGGCTGGGACACCACGTCCATCGACCCGACAGGCCCGACACGTCGGAGGTGAGCTCCGCGTCCTGGATCAGCGGCGGCAGCTGCGAGAGCACCACGCTGGTCGAGTCCTGGTCGTCGACGGCGATCTCGAACTCGACGCACTCGGCCTGCTCGAGGTCGAGCACGGTGCCGTTGCCGAGCGGCTTGCGGAAGATGGGCAGCGTCCCGTCGCCGCCGGCCCCGACGACGTTGATGTTGATCGTCAGCGTCGTGTCGTTGCCGCCGTCGCTGACCGTGAAGTCGAAGAGGTGCGAGCCGAGCTGGCTGGCGAGCGGCGTGAACGTGAACACGCCGTGGCCGTCGGGGGCCACGGTCATCGTGGCGGTGCTGGCGAGGTCGGGCACGCCACCGGCCTCGAAGCTGAAGTCGAGCGCGTCGCCGTCGGGGTCGCTCGCGAGCAGGTTCAGCGTCAGCTGTTGGCCGACGATCGCGGTCTGATCGCCGGGATCGGTGATCACCGGCGCGCCGCCGTCCTTGCACGCGGACGTGAGGAGTGCCGCGGGGGCCAGCAGCGCCGCGGGGGAACGCAGCGCCGCGCGGGTCAGCAATGCGAGGGCACGGAGCACCGAGGAATGTCGCAAGGTCGAGTTCATGGCAGCTCGTGGAATCGCGGGGCGAGTATGCGCCGTCGCCCGTACGCGGGGCAACGTGCTCGCGTCCACGGGGACGCGCCGCGGTCGTCGCGATTGCACGGGTCGAGTCCGCGCGTGCACGTGCGTCCTGGAGCCGGTGACCTCGCGTACACCTGTGGCCTGCCCTCTGTTAGCCTCGGCAGGCCATGCGCTGGTCCGAACGTCGTCTCCCGTTGGCGCTGCTCGCGTCGCTCGCCGCGTCGCCGCTGCTCGCCGCGTGCCCCGAGGAGGACGATCGCGGCCGCCCCGACGCGGGGCTCGAGGCGATCACGCTGGTCGCCGTGGCACCCGGTGCGATCGTCAACGGCACGACCCTCGTGATCACCGGCGACGGCTTCCTCGACGCTTCGGTCGCGGACTCCCATCTGCAGCTGAGCGGGACCCTCGGTGGGGCGGCGGTCAGTGTCGAGCTGCCGGCGACCTTCGTCGATTTCGACGAGCTCCAGGTCACCGTCACCCCCGAGCTGCTCGCGCTGCTGCCGAGCCCCAGCGGGCAGTTCGTCGGCACCGCCCAGGTCGCCGTCGACTACCGACCGACCGGCGCCCGCGTGGCCTCGCCCCCCCTGGCGACCACGCTCGAGTTCGCCGAGTCCCTCGTGCCGATGCTCGGCGACGTCCAGATCGGCGGCGAGATCTACGTCAACGACCCGCTCCCGATCGAAGGCGACGGATTCCTGCTCGGGGGCGCCGAGGGCAGCACCTACGCGGTGGTGCAGGGGTGCTTCCAGGCCGCCGACGCCGACACCTGCGTGCCGGTCGGCCCCGTCGAGGTCCCGCTGGTGCCCGTCGATCCGCTCGATCGCACGCGGGCGACGTTCGCCTTCTCGCCGCGCATCGCCGGGATCCGCCCCGGCGATTTCGAGGGCATGGTGAGCCTCCGCAACGCGCACGCCACCGGCGTCGTCGTCGACGGCCCGGATGCGGTGACCGTGAGCTACGCGATGATCCCCACCGAGATCATCGCGGCGGGCACGAGCACCGGCACCGGCGCGAGCCTCGGGCAGTACATCGACATCGACGGGGGCGGCTTCCTGGGCGGCGACGACGGCCTCACGATCCTGCGGCTCGAGGGCACGTACACCCCCGACGGCTCGCCCGAGGGCGCCCCGGTGTCGCTCGAGCTCGTGCCCGAGTTCGTCGATGGGCGGCGCGTCCGCTACGTCATCAACGAGGACGACGGCCTGGGCGCTGCGATTGACGTCCGCCTCGACTCGGGGATCTTCGACGGCACGATGACGCCGCTGGTCTCGTACGACGTCGACGAGGTCGAGGGCCCGGCGACCCCGCTGATGTTCGCGATCCTGCCGGTGCGCCAGGTCGTGTGGGTGAAGTTCCAGCCGTCGTACGTCGAGAGCCTGCGGGCGTTCGGCTTGCGCGGCCTCGACTCGATGATCCGCGAGCGCATCCTCGAGGTGCTGCGCCGCGACTACGAGACCATCAACATCGAGTTCCGCGAGGAGGAGCCGACCGACTTCGCGCTCTATGCCACGATCGAGATCGCCGGCCCCGATCCGAACGGCCTGGGCCTGCTCGGCTACGACAACACCCCGGGCAAGGACATCAACAACGCGCGGCTGTTCGACCGCATCGGTGGCGTCAACGCGCTCACGCAGGACGACGGCTTCCCCGGCTTCGGCGGGGTGTTCATCGAGTCGCTGTTCGCGTTCTCGACCCACCCGCCGACGGGCAAGGAGCAGGACAGCTCCGATCCGCTGTTCGACGACATCTTCGACCCGTTCCGGCCCGACACCGGTGCGCCGTTCACCTCGGCGGATCTGACCATGGGCCAGGTGCCGAAGCTGACCTCGGGGGGCGGCTGCCCCACGGACGAGCGCCTGTACCAGGCGGCGTGCGCCGTCTGGGTGCTCGGCTCGATGATCGGGACCACCGTCAGCCACGAGAACGGCCACTCGCTCGGGCTCGCCGATCCCCTCGGCACGCGATTCCACAACCTCGGCGACGCGCCCAACCGGCTCATGGACGCCGGTGGTGCGCGAACGCTCCCCGAGCGCGCGGAGCTGATGGGCGAGGGCCCGGCCGTGTTCTGTGACGACGAGTACTTCTACCTGCGCGAGATCCTACCGACGTCGGACCCCGACACGACCATCGAGCGACCGTACTGCTGAACCGTCGGGCGGGCCTCGGGTATGCTCCGAGGTCGATGACCGTGCGGCCAGTCCCAACGATCGCGCTCGCCCTTGGTCTCGCGTGCGGCCAGACGCCGGCGCCGGACCGGCCCGCGGCCAAGCCCCGCGAGTTCGAGGCGGATCAGAAGGCCCCCGCGGCGCCCGTGGCCCCGCCCGCCGCTGCGCCGGTGCCCGACCTCGCGGAGGCGACCCGCGGCCTCTCGCCCGCCCGCGCGGCCTTGGCGAGCACCGCGGCGCTCATCGTCGATCGCATCCGCACCCTCGAGGTCGAGCGCGACGTGACCTGCTGGACGAGCTTCCGCCAGCTCGACAACTTCATCGCCTCGAAGTCGTACAGCAACTTCGCCACGCTGACGAAGATCGTCGCCGGCAAGGCCCTCGCGCACGGGATCTGGGTCGCGGCCTCCGCCCGTGCGAGCGGCCCGGAGATCACGGCCGCGGACATCCGCGCGGTGTCCCAGGTCGACGCCAGCTTGCCGGTGGCCAAGCAGCCCGGGCTCGAGCAGCTCGCGGTCGACCTCGACGCGCAGCAGTTCAAGGACTACCGCACGACCAGCGAGCACTGGCGCGTGCTGTCGTCGATCGCGAACGACGAGCTGCTGCTGCCGACGCCGCGGGTCAAGCCGCTGGCGGCCGAGGCCGCCGACGAGCTCGCGGTGGTCGCGACCAAGCTGTCGCTCGCGCTGCTCACCGAGTCGGGCGAGGTCGCGGCCGAGGCCCGCAGCCCGCTCATCGAGAGCGCCCACGTCAAGGTCGCGTTCACCAATCTCAAGCAGAAGTTCGGGGTCCTCGACGTCGCGCCGGTCGAGGGCGGGGTCGACATCGAGGGGGTGCGGCCGACCCTCTTGGTGCTCACGCGGATGCTCATCGACGCCAAGATCGAGGCGCTGCGCAAGTTCAACAAGGCCGGCGACGCGCTGGCGCCGGAGCTCAACAAGATCAGCAAGCTCACCGTCACCGACGACGGCGCAGCGGCGCTGCGGGCCAAGCTCGTGCGCTTCGCCGAGTTCATCGCCGCGGGGCACGAACCCATGCGCGCCGACAACTACCTCGCCGACGGCAGCTTCGCCGACAAGACGCTCGCGGGCCGCGACTACATCGACGCGACGTACGTCGAGAACGCGACGATGCAGCTGTTCCCCTACGTCATCATGCCCAACGGCGACGTGCGGCTGCGGTTCGAGGCCCGCCCGGGCACCATCATCACCGGGGACATCGCGCCGCAGGACGTGCTCATCCTCGATCACCAGATGAACGCGGTGCGCGACACGGCGATCCACTGGTTGGTGCTACAGGACGTGTGGACCGCGAAGCCGTTCGCGATGGACCCGTTCGCGGGCGAGTACCTGTCGGAGCTGGTGTCGATCGTCGCGACGTTCTGGATGCGACGGGCGCAGACGATGGCCCGCGCTGCCGGGGCGACCACGCTCGACGGCAAGTTGTTCGAGTCGGTCGAGGACAACCGCTTCACGATGGTGATGCCCGTCGACCACGAGCAGCGCACCGAGTGGACGCCGGCGCGGCAGAAGGCCAAGGAGAGGGCCCTGGCGCCCTATGGAGAGGCGCTGTTCGCCGACGTGAGCGCCGCGTGGGGCCTGCCCGGCGTCGTGTCGGCGACCGGCGACGCAGCGGCGCATGCCGGCGGTGCGCTGCCGGGCAAGGACGTGGGGGCGCACTCGGGCGCGCAGGTGCCCGCGGGCAAGGACGTAGGGGCGCACTCGGGCGCGCAGGTGCCCGCGGGCCAGGACGTGGGGGCGCACTCGGGCGCGCAGGCCGGCGCCGCCGGCTTCGACATCCAGAAGGTGATGGGGGCAGGGACGGCGGTCGGCGACGTCGATGCCGACGGCGACGCCGACCTCTTCGTCGCCGGGGCGGGCCTGGGCCGGCTGTTCCTCAACCAGCAAGAGGGCGAGCGCCGCAGGTTCGTCGATGCGACCGAGGCGTGGGGAATCACGGCCGACATGGTCGACAGCCACCACGCGATGTTCTTCGACCACGATGGGGACGGCGATCTCGACCTGCTGGTCGTGCGCGGGCGGACGCCGAGCCTGCTGTACGACAACCAAGCCGGGAAGTTCGTCGACGTCGCCGCCGATCGGAGCCTCGTCACCGGCCCGGGCGCGCACGTGGCCTCGGCGTTCGACTACGACGCGGACGGCGACCTCGATCTGTACGTCGGCTACTACGGGAGCGCGGCCTGCAACCGCGGGCAGTGCGAGGGCCGCAACCTCCCGTCCGTCGACGGTCGCAATGGCTCGCCCAACCAGCTCTTCCGCAAGGACGGCGCGCGTTACACCGAGGTGGGTGCCGCTGCGGGCGTCGCCGACGAGGGGTGGACCCTGGCGTCCGGCACGTTCGACTACGACCTCGACGGCGACGTGGATCTCTACCTGGCCAACGACTTCGGCGCCAATCCGCTGTTCCGCAACGAGGGCGACGGCACGTTCGTCGATGTCGCGCCGGCGTTGGGCGCCAACGATCGCGGCAGCGGGATGAACGTCAGCTTCGCGGATCTCGACGGCAATGGGGCGTTCGACGTCTTCGTCAGCAACATCGACATGTTCAGCAAGACGATCAAGATCGTCTTCCCGAAGGACGAGTCGACGGTGAACCTCACCGACAACATCCTGCGCTCGTTCCAGTACCTCTCGGGCAACAAGCTCTACCTCAACGTGGTCGACGACGCGGGCGCTCGGGCGTTCCTCCCCTCCGAGGGCACGTGGTTCGAGCCCGGCGATCGCGGCTGGGGCTGGGCCGGCATCTTCTTCGACTACGAGAACGACGGCGACGAAGACATCTACCTCGCGAACGGCTGGATCCCGGGCTCGCCGGCGAACGACCAGCGCAACCAGATGTTCGTGCAGGCCGATCAGACGTTCTACCTGACGCCCCAGGGCGCGCCCGAGGCGTTCCCCGGCAACTCGCGATCGGTGGTCGCGTTCGATGCCGACCTCGACGGCGATCTCGACCTGGCCGTCAACAACTTCGGGCAGCCCCCACGGCTGCTCGAGAACGTCCAGGCGACGACGAACAGCGCCCTGCGGATCCGCCTGCGCGGCGCGGGTGAGAACACGCGGGCGGTCGGGGCCGTGCTCGAGGTCCGCACCCCGAAGCTCGTCCAGCGCCGGCAGATCACCGCGGGGCTCGGCTACCTCGGGCAGGACGACGAGGTCGTGCACGTGGGGCTGGGTCGCAACAAGACCGCCGACATCGTCGTGCGCTGGCCCGATGGATCCCGTTCCGAACACCGTCGTCTCGGCGCGGGTGCGGTGCACGTCCTGACGCAGCCGGGTTGAAGCCCGCGGCTCGAAATCGAGCCAGGAAACCCCGTATGTGACGTCGCTCATACGGCTCGGCAAAATTGCCAGAGGCCGTCAGATCGGCGATATTCGCGGTCGGGCAGGGGAGGTGGGGGGCGCGGGGGGAACTTTCTGCGCGCTCCGGTGAACCGTGTAGGTACAGGTATCACTCAGAACCGGCCCCTTGGCCCACGGATTCATCCATGCACCTTTCCAGCTCGAAGTGGACCGCCCTGCTCGCCGTTGCCCCGATGCTCGCCCTCGCCGGCTGCTCCGAGGAGGGCGACGAGGACGGCAACGACGTCGTCTGTGCCGGGGGCAAGTGCGACGCGCCGACGGACCCCAAGGACTTCGCCTGCAAGCAGGTCGTCGACGAGTCCGGTCGCGGCCGCCCCAATGTCCTGGCCGAGCTGCAGGACCCCGTCTCCGTGTTCGTGCTCCGCGGCGGGAGCGGCTGTCCGACCTCGTACAAGGAGACGATGGCCAAGCTCCGCACCGAGGACAAGACCGGCTGTGACAGCGCCGCGGCCGGCCTGTCGACCCGGTTCGTCACCGAGAGCGGCCAGCTCGACGCCGGCAAGCTGCTGCAGAACTTCCGACTGGTCACCTCGCGGCGCTGCAACAACCGCCAGGAGTTCGAGCTGCTCTTCTCGCTGTTCGGCGTGCCGGCCTCGGGCAACCTGCCGGCCTCGGCCGAGGTGATCGCCTTCGACCCCGAGTCGAAGGAGTTCAACTACTACGAGATCTCCAGCGGTCAGTGGCACTTCTTCGGCAGCTCGTCCGACTTCGTCGAGGGCCGCGGCGGTCGCTGTGGCATGTGCCACACCGGCGGCGGCCTGGTGATGAAGGAGCTCGACACCCCGTGGCTCCACTGGACCGGCCACTTCCAGACGCCGGGCACCAACAAGGTCATCGACGCCAACAAGAACGACCTCGGCAGCGAGAGCTCGGGCGCCAACATGGAGAGCCTGACCAACGCGGGCAACCGCGAGTGGACCAAGACCCGCGTCACCAACGCGCTGAACCCGGCTCGCAGCACCGTCGAGGCCCTGCTCAAGCCGCTGTTCTGCAGCGTCGAGGTCAACCTCGACAACGCCGCCGATTTCGACACCTCGGACGTGTCGAGCCTCCCCGCCGACTTCTTCGTCGACCCGAGCCTCAAGAGCTTCGGCTCGATCGGCATGAACAAGGACGTCTACACGGCGGCCCGCACCGCGGCTGGGGTGAACGTCCCCGGGCTCAACAAGCCCGACACCATCTTCAAGTTCCCGTTCATCGAGCGCAGCAAGTCCGACAAGATGTACGTCGACGAGCTGGTCTCGCGCGGCGTCATCGACGACGACTTCATGAAGGACGTCCTGATGGTCGACTTCACGCGGCCGATCTTCTCTGACGCGCGCTGCGGCCTCCTCGAGTTCGCACCGACCTTCGAGCAGCTCACCGGCGGCAACGCGGGCGGCACGACCGGCGAGGACCCGACCGCGGGCACGACCGGTGAGGACTCGAGCGGCACCAGCACGACGGGCGCCGACCCGACCGCCGGCGGCACGACCGGGGACGCGACCGGGGGCGGCGGCGCGGCGGGCAACTGCTGCACGCCCGACAACACCCGCAAGGGCTGCGAGAACGACACGATCGAGATGTGCACCTGCGCCCTCGATGCCTTCTGCTGCGACAACAGCTGGGATTCGACCTGCGTCGAAGAGGCGACCAGCCAGTGCTCCGCGGTGTGCGGGGCGGGCGTCGTCGACGACGCCGACCTGGAGCTGTCGGCGGACCCCGAGGTCACCGCGGCCGTCACCGCCGCGGACATCCGCGCGGCGTTCATCGCCAACCTCGAGGCCGCCAAACCGGCCGCTGGCACCGCGGCCGCGCAGCTGCTCGAGCACCTGAAGAACGTCGGCGACGGCTCGGCCCACGGCGCGCGCGTCGACGCCTTCCTGAAGGCCTGTGAGGACCGCGACGAGCGGGCGCTCATGGACGACGCGTTCAAGATGCAGACCTGGCAGCGCAACAACGCCTTCTCCCTGCCGGTGTTCGAGTTCCCGGCCACGATGGCGCAGACGAAGCTGAACGTGAGCAGCGCCGCCCACTGGGACGCCGCGAGCTGCACCGTCGTCGAGTGACCCCGACTCCCCTAGGACGTACACCATGAACACCTCCAACCGCTTTCGATTCGCCGCTGCCCCCCTCGCGCTCGCGCTCGCCGGTCTGTTCACCGTCGCCTGTGGCGAGGACGCCGATGACGCCGGCTCCGACGACGGGTGCCCGGCGGGCAAGTGCGACACGCCGCAGGGCGAGGCCTCGATGGTCTGCCTGCAGCGCATGGCCGAGGTCATCAACTCGAGCAACCGCGGCTTCACGCCGGACGTGATCCGCTGGCAGTGCGGCGACGTCACCGGCGTCACTGCGGACGGCAGCGGCAAGGACGATCGCGGCCAGGAGTACTGCGAGTACTTCGCGATGGTGCAGCCGCCCGGCGCGGCCAAGGGCGTCGACCTCGGTCGCCCCCTCGATGGTCAGGGCAAGGTCACGCCGCTGGCGGTGTGTCTCCCCGGCGAGACCGGCGGCGAGTGCCGCGTGACGCTCACCGACGAGCAGCAGGCCAAGCTCGAGGACAACCCGACCGACGTCGTCGGCAAGTGCGTGTTCACCTCGTGGCACGCCGACGTCACCAAGCCGGTGCCGGTGTGCCCGAACGACAAGTGCCCGGCCGACGCCAACATCATGGGCTTGCCGTTCACGCGGACGAACTACAGCATGAAGGTCGGGTTCAACTCGAACGCGGCCGCGATCGACCTCATCGAGAAGTGCTTCCCGCTCGCGCCGGCCAACCGCGTCGCGGTCGACTGGACCAACCCCGACGACCCCGCGCAGCAGGCCTACTACCGCGGCTGCATGGGCACCAACAAGCTGTTCGGCACCGAGTGGCGCCGCAGCGACCCGACGATCTGCGCGGCGATCAACCGCATGGCCGAGTGCGGCTGTTCGGCGCCCGGCGTCACCAACGGCACCCAGCTCGCCCAGGCCGTCCTGCCGCCTGTCAAGTCCGCCGACCACCGCCGTGGCTTCCGCCTCGGCACGTGGGAGGACAGCCGCGGCCTGCCCAACGGCTGCCGCTATGCGAACACGGGCGAGACCGGCTACCTGGTCGAGTGCGACATGACGGCCGCCGACCTCATGGGCAGCCTCAACGACCCCAAGGAGTTCTGCCGCGCGACGTACGGCCAGAACGTCGTGGTGCACGTCGACGTCCCCCGCGCCGCGATCACCTGCACGCCGCCGAACACGAAGGAGGCCGCGAATTGCGGCGCCATCCCGTGGAACATCGGCGACGAGAACGCAGAGGTCGACGGCGGCACGACGGACGCGACCGACGGCGGCACGACGGACGCGACCGATGGCGGTACCACGGACGCGACGACGGGCGATGCGACGACCGGCGATGCGACCACCGGCGACGGCGGCGGCGACGTGGGCAACTGCTGCTCGGGTCACGAGGGCATGGGCTGCACGAACCCCGAGATCTCCATGTGCGTCTGCGCGATGGACGATTTCTGCTGCACCACGAAGTGGGACGACACCTGCGTCGGCGAGGTCGCCTCGTTCGGTTGCGGCACCTGCAACTGAAGCCCACCGTCATGCACCGCCGACCCCACGCCCGCATCGGACTCGTGGCCGCGACGCTCCTCGGCGTCGCGGCGCTGACCGCCTGTCGCGACGACGACGCTGCGGCCGGCGACGATGCGGCATGCGCCTCGGCCAAGTGCGATGCCCTCGACGGCACCGGCTCCGAGGGTGACACCACCGACGGCGGCACCACGGGCGAGCCCAGCGAGGTCGACACGGCCTGCTGGGAGCGCCGCGAGGACGCGTACAACCCGAACCGCCTGGCGTTCACGACCGACGCGCTGCGGTGGTCGTGCTCCGACATCGACAGCACACCCGCGGCGGACCGCGGCCAGGAGTACTGCGAGTACTTCGGCATCGTCACCTTGCCGCCGTCGCCGAGCTACCCCACGCCCGAGCCGCAGGTGCTCGGGCGCCTGCTCGGCCCCGACGGCATCGACGGCCAGACGCCGATCCCCCTGCAGCTCGACAGCGAGCAGATCGCCGCGCTGGAGAACGCGGCCGACTCCGTCGTCGGCGCGTGCGTGTTCACCTCGTGGAACGCCGACATCGAGGCGCCGTGCGGCGATGCGTGCGAGGTCGACCCGGTGCTCGGCGTCCCGGTCGACACGGAGACCTTCCGGATGAAGTTCGACCCCAACACCAACGAGGCCGCGCTGGCGTTGGTCGAGGACTGCACCGAGCTGCTGCCCACCGAGGGCGACCCGAGCGACCCCGAGGATCCGTACAACGATCCGTTCTTCCGCGCGTGCCATCTCAACGCGGACATCAACGAGACGCAGTACCGCAAGTCCGACAACATCATCTGCAGCGCGAGCGTGCGGCTGGCAGAGTGTGGCTGCGCCGTCGCCGATGGCACGCCCCTGGCCGAGGCGCTGGCGCCCACGTCCGATCTCGGCTTCCGTCTCGGTGGTTGGTCGGCCGCGAGCGAGCTGCCGCCGGGCTGCCGCTACCACGACGTCGTCGAGGGCGCGCAGACGCTGGTCGTCTGCGACCTCACCGGCGCCGAGGTCCTGCAGAACGCCGCCGAGCTGAAGTCCTACTGTCGCGATCGCTACGCGGACGACGTCGTGGTCCACATCGCGGTGGCTGCCGACGCGATCGTCTGCGCGCCGCCCGAAGGTGGTCCCCATGCCGACGGCTGCCCGGCGCAGCCGTGGGTGCTCGAGCCGTGAGCGACGGGGGGCAGCGGCCGGTCCTCGGCCCGCGGCGCCCCGATCTCGCCGCGGCCGGCCGACGGACGCGGGGCCTCGGCCTGCGCTGCCTGGTCGCCGTCGCGATCGTCGATGTCGGTTGCGGTGACGACGACGCGAGCGCGTGTGGCGAGCAGGTGTGCGAGCTGCCGTCCGACCGCGCCGAGCTCCTCGAGCGCCTCGCGGGCTTCGCGGATCCCGTGGCCCAGTGGTTGCGCGGCGCGGCCAACGACGCCGGCGCCGTCGAGGGCAGCCACGAGGTGTGGCTCGCCGGTCTGCGCGAGCAGCTCGGGTGCGCTGCTGCCGACGAGCGCAGCTTCGTCGTGCTGTCGAACGACGAGTACGAGCCCAAGGTCATCGTGACGCAGTGCGCGAACGATCCGGTGGTGGCCAGCCGCCTGTTCGCGGTGTTCGAGCCCGAGGCCGGCGACGACGTGGACGCCGAGCGCTTCCGCCTCGCGGCGTGGGACGACGAGGCGGCCCGCTTCCGCCGTTACCAGGTCGCGCCGACCGACGCGGGCCTCACCGTCGCGGTCGAGCCCGAGTTCTGCGGTGGCTGCCACGGCGGTCCGTACGCGCTGCCCGACTGGACGCCGATCATGAACGAGATGACGAACCCCTGGGCGCAGTGGAACGCCGAGCCCGGGTTCGTGTCGTTCGCGTTCGACGAATTCCCGGCGCGCAACGGGCCGGTCTTCGAGGCCCTGCTCGCCGACGGTCGCCTCGACTCGGCGTCGAACCTCGAGCCGGTCGTCCGCGCTGCGATCGACCGCACGACCGCGGCGCGGGTCGCCGAGCGCGATGGGCCCGCGACGCTCGCGGCCGCCGCGTCGCTCGTACGCCCCGTGTTCTGCGACGAGAACGTCAACTACGTCTCCGAGATCCACGACAGCGGCGAACTCCCCCTGTCCGCCGCGCTCGACCCCGGCCTGCGACGGGCGATGACGCTGCTGCGGCCGGAGGCGACCTGGTCGTTCGTCCTCGACGAGGCGCTGCAGCTCCCACCGCCGTCGCCCGGCCTCGCGCCGCTGGTGCTCGTCGCGGTGCGCGGTGAGACCACCGTACAGCTCGAGGCCGCGCTGCTGTCGCGCGGGCTGCTCGCGCCGATCGACGTGCTGCGCGTGCGCGCGCTCGACTGGATGCACCCGGTGGGTTCGGCGGTCCGCTGCGATCGCTTCGAGGCCGCGCTCGCGCGAGGGCAGGGCGGGGCGCTCGACCCCGCGGCGTTCGCCGACGCAGCCGAACTCGCCCGCGCGCTCTTCGAGCTGGCCCTCGAGGTCCCCGGTGGATCACTCGCCGACGTCGGCGACGACGCCGTCGTGGCGCTGGCCGACGCCGCCGATGTCGACGCGCTGGCGCGCCTCGACGCCGGCCTCCTCGACGGGGCGACGCTGACGATCGACGCGCTCGGCGATGCCATCGACGCCGAGCTCGCGGCGGTCGAGTCCGCCGAAGGCCGGGCTCGCCTCGCCGACGAACGCCTCCGCCGCGGCTGCGCCGCGCGCCGGATCTATCCCACCGCGCCGCTCATCCCCGGCACCGACGCCTGTCCCTGAACCATTGGAGTCCCCTGCCATGTCTTCGCTCCGCCGCCATACCCCTCGCATCGCGCTCCTCGCCGCGGCCCTCGGCTTCGCGCTCACCGGCTGCAACGGGGACGGGGACGGCGAGGGCGACGACGCGATGTGCGGCGAGGCAAAGTGCGACGACCTCGGCGAGGTCGGGCAGGCCCTCGCGACGTTCAACGACCCGATCGCGACCTGGCTGCGCGCCAACATCGACGCCAACGGCGAGTTCGACGTCGCCTACCTCGACATGCTGAAGGCCATCTCGAAGCAGCAGGGCTGCGACGACAAGGGCAGCATCGACTCGTACATCATCTCCGACCTGCTGGTCGCCGACGGCAAGGAGTCGTTTCCGCGGGTCGTCAACACCGTCTGCTCCGAGGACCGCACCAAGGCCGACCTCGCCTTCTTCGCGCTGTCGTTCGGCAACGCCGATCAGACCGACGTCGACCCCCGCGAGATCGAGATGTTCGCCTGGGACGCGACCACCTTCGAGTACCGGTTCTATCGCGGTCGCGCGGTCGAGGGCAGCGACACCAAGGTCGCGATCGAGCTGAACCCCGGCGAGTGCCGCGAGTGCCACGAGCAGCCCTCGCAGATCCCGGGCAAGAAGATGCCGATGACGCCGATCATGAACGAGCTCGCGGCGCCGTGGCAGCACTGGCACGCCGAGCCCGTGAGCTTCGACCACGCCGTCCCGGCGAAGGTCGAGCAGGCGCCGGTGTTCAAGGAACTCGCGGGCGAGGCGTCGGTGTTCCGGGCCTCGGCGTCGCAGCTCGAGACCACGATCCGGTCGGCGTACCAGCAGCGCATCGCGACCGCGCGGCTGCGATTGCGCCGCAACCCCGCCAACGTCGACGAGGCGATGTCGCTGCTGCGCCCGCTGTTCTGCGACGAGCAGCTCACGTACGCGACCGAGGACGGCTCGAGCGGCTTGCTCAGCGCCGCGGTCGCGGTCGACGACGGGCTCGCGTCGGTCTACTTCCAGATCAAGGGCACGGGCTGGCCGTGGGACTGGTGGCAGGACAAGCAGATGCGCCTGCAGCCGCCGGGCGCCCCCGATCGCCTGACGATGTTCCCGACGCGGGGCGCTGCGGTCGTGACCTACGAGAAGCAGCTGCTGGCCACCCGCGCCCTACCGTGGGAGCAGGTGATGCGGGTGCGCGCGCTCGACTGGGCCAACCCGGCGCTGTCGTCGTTCCGCTGCGGGCTGTTCACCAACGCGCTGCCGCGGATCCAGGCCGGCCCGCCGCCCATCGCCACCGGCGCGAAGAACAGTGACCTGTTCGTGCCCCTGCTCGACCAGATCCTGACCCTGCACAAGGGTGACTTCGGCATCTCGGGGCTCGATCTGCCCGCGTCGATGCCCATCACCAGCGCCGAGGCCGGCAAGTTCGTCAGCCTCGCGGTCGCCGACGATGCGACGATCCAGGCGCTCGCCGAGTCGATCGCCACGGCCGAGCTCGGCGCGGCGACGTGCGCCGCCGACGGGGCGGGGCACTGCCTGACCACCGCCGACGGGCTCGGCGCGATGATCGAGGCGCGGTTCAAGGCCATCGAGAGCACGGGCCGATCCGTGCTCACCCCGGTGCGCAACGCCAAGGCGTGCGAGGCCAAGGAGACCTACCCGAACGCGCCGCACATCGGCGGACTCGACTGCTCGATGATCGCGCCGCCCGATGACACCGGCGAGATGTCCGACACCGGCGGATCCGACACCGGCAGCACCGGCGAGGCCGAGTCCACGGGCACCGACGGTGGCGCGGCCGCGGACGACTGCTGCACCGCCCACGACGGCCCCGGCTGCGCCGACGCGACGATCGAGGCCTGCGTGTGCGCGCAGGACGATCTGTGCTGCTCCTCCAGCTGGGACGACGTGTGCGTCTCCGAGGTCGCGTCGTTCGGCTGTGGCACCTGTTGAGTTGCCCGCGACGAAACCGCTCGCGCGTGGGCCCGGCGCGCGACGGCGATCGAAATCGGGTATCGTCGGATGCGCCGTGTGAAGCGGCTTTGCCTTGGGGGTTCGCGTGCTGCAGTCGACTCTTCGTGCCTCGTTCCTCGCCGCCTCGTTCGCGCTGCTGACGGCGTGCCCCAAGGGCGCCGACCAGGATCCGGGGGGAAGCTCGATCGGCTCCGCGACCGACAACACCACGCTCGATCCGACCGGCGGCGTCGACACCACCGCGGGGGATGGCGGCGTGTGCCTGCTGCACAACTGCGACGACGACTCGGAGTGCGGCGGGTGTACCGAGGGGCGCAACAGCTGCTACGCGCCGGAGAAGCGCTGCGTCGCGTGCAACCCCGACACGATGGAGGGCTGCGCCGACGGTGAGGAGTGCACCGAGTTCGGCTACTGCGTGCCGGCGGGCGCGGTGTGTCCGGTGGACGACAACGGTGAGCAGACGACCCCGTGCAACGACGATCCGGACTGCGCCGCGTGCGATCCGCTGCACCAGATCTGCAGCGCGGGGGCCTGCGTCGCCTGCCGCAACGACGCGACCGAGGCGTGCCAGACCACCGAGCAGTGCGTCGACAACGAGTGCGTGGCCAAGTGCCCTTCGGAGTGCGACGTCGACGCGGACTGTGCCGCGTGCGGCGTCGACACCCAGCAACCGGCGACGGCCTGCTTCCGCCACCGGTGCGCCGAGTGCTCGGACACGCAGCCGTGCCCGGCCGGCGAGACCTGCTCCGACGAGGGCGTCTGCACGCCGGTCTGCGGCCTGCCCGGCATGGTCGTCGGCACCTGCGATCTCGACGCCCAGTGCGCCGGCTGCCAGGGCGACAACGACAACTGCAACACGCCGATCAACGGTGGTCATGGGGTGTGCGGGCCGTCGGCGAGCGGCTGCTCCGATCTCGGCAACGGCGTCGTGGTGCTGCCCGAGCCCTTCGACCAGGTCACCAACACCTGCTCCGACGACGGCGACTGCGCGGGCGTCGGCATCGAGTACAACGTCGGCCTGCTGCTGCGCGATTTGACCGGCATCGAGGGCATCGGCGACGCGAACATCAACTACCCGATGAACGCCTGCGCCGCGGTCACGGTCGGCGTCGGCGACACCAGCATCAGCTGCGGTGTGTGCGTCCCCTGCAAGGAGGACGACGACTGCATGGACATCGACATCGATCAGGTCGCCGATGACGCCTTCGGTGCCCTCGGCGCGGTCGCGGCGGCGCTGCTGCTGGACCAGCTGTTCGGGCCCGAGGATCACCTCATCCACATGTTCTGCCAGCCGGTCGCGGGCGACTACGGCGTGTGCGTGCCGTGCCCCACGCTGGTCAACGATTGCGTCGGTGGTGGCGGTGGCGGCAGCGGCACCTGCGATCACGACGTCTGCACCGAGGGCACCGCGCTCGATCCGAGCTGTGGCACCTGTGCCGCGGCCGTGTGCGACGCCGACGGGTACTGCTGCAACAACGAGTGGGACGCGACCTGCGTCGGCGAGGTCGAGGACCTGTGCGCGGGTGGCTGCGGTGGTGGCGGTGGCGGTGGCAACTGCCACGATCAGTGCGAGACGGGCGAGGCGATGGACGCGAGCTGCAACAGCTGCGTCTCGGCCATCTGCGCCGACGATCCGTTCTGCTGCCAGACCACGTGGGACGACGTGTGCGTCGGCCACGTCGCCGACACGTGCAATGGCGAGTGCTCGGCCGGTGGCTGCTCCCACGACGAGTGCAGCCAGGGCGGCCCGCTCGACGAGGCATGCTCCGATTGCGCGACGACGGTGTGCGACGCGGATGCGTTCTGTTGCAGCACCGACTGGGACGCGACGTGCGTCGGCGAGGCGGAGGACCTGTGCGGGATCTGTGGCGCCGGCGGGGGCTGTGCCCACGACGAGTGCCAGGCCGGGGGGCCGCTCGACGCGGCGTGCTCGGACTGCGCGGCTGCGGTGTGCGACGCCGACGCGTTCTGCTGCGACGGCATGTGGGACGAGGCGTGCGTCAATGCGGCCGACGCGGCGCCGGAGTGTCCGAATTGTTTCTGAGGGTGCGGGCACGGGCACGGGCACGGAGCAGGGTGTCCGGAAGAACGCTTTGCGTTCTTCCGCACCCTGCTACGGCCACTGCCCGCGGAACACGAGCCGCGCCGGGCCGCGCATCCGCACGCCCTGCCGCGGATCCGCCGGTACGGTGATCCACAGCTCGCCTCCGGGGAGGCGGACGCGGGTCGGTCGCTCGGCCGCGAGCCGCCCCTGGGCGACCGCCGCGGCCACCGTCGCGCACGCCCCGGTGCCGCAGGCCGCCGTGATCCCGCAGCCGCGCTCCCAGACCCAGAGCGTCACGGCCCCGGCCTCGATCGTCGCGAACTCGACGTTGGTCCCCTCGGGGAAGGCCGCGTCGCGCTCGAGCCCGGGGCCGAGCCGTCGGGCCAGGGCCTCGGGGTCGCCGTCGACGAAGGCGATCGCGTGGGGGTTGCCCATCGAGACCTGGGCCAGCACGTGGCCGTCGGCGGCCGCGAGCTCGACCGCCGGGCCGTGGTGCGCAGGGCCCATGTCGATGTCGACCTCGGCCGCCTCCCCGACCGTCACCGTGCACCGCCGTGGCCCCGCGTCGGTGTCGACCACGAAGGTCCCTGGGGCTCCGCCCTCGGCGAGCCAGAGCGCCACGCAGCGCAGACCGTTGCCGCACATCTGCGGCCGGGATCCGTCGGCGTTCAGGACCCGCATGGTCGCGACCGAGCCGGGCAGGGTCGGGCGGCCGACGATCAGCAGTCCGTCCCCGCCGACCCCGGTCCGGCGATCGCACACGGCGACGGCGTGGGGCTGGAGCGCCGCGACCCGCTCGCCGAGGTCGACTTCCCGCGCGTCGACGATCAAGAAGTCGTTGCCGAGGCCCTCGGCCTTCACGAAGGCGAAGGCGCCCGGGGCGTCGCTCACGGCGTCGGGACTTCCTCGGCGGGCGCGTCGGGGTCGGCCCCGACGGCGGCCGGCTCCGGCGACTCGGCCGGCACCTCGTCGTCGGCAGTGACCGGCGCCGGGACACCGCCGGGGGCGGGCAGGGGCAGGGGATTGGGCCCGACCCGCTCGTAGTTGACCTCCTCGTCGCCGGCGGCGAGCTGCTCGTCGCCCGCGAGCTTCTCGCTCTCCGCCTTCAGCCGATCCGAGCCGCTGTGGGCCCCGGCGTAGGCGAGGTAGACCGCGCAGACCATGAAGCCGATCGCCAGGCCCTGGGTCAGCCGAGCCAGGAAGTCGGCGCCGCCCGAGCCGCCGAAGACGCTCTGGCTCGCGCCGCCGCCCAGCGCCGTGCCGAGGCCACCGCCGCGACCCGCCTGCAGCAGGACGACGAGGATGAGCACGACGGTGATGAGCGTGTAGATGATCTGAACGAAGAGCGTCATGGCGTATGGCTCGGCGCGGAGGCGGTGGCGCGGACGATGGCGAGGAGCGAGGGGGCCTCGAGGGAGGCGCCCCCGACGAGGAAGCCGTCGATGTCCCCGGCGGCGACCAGCGCCCCGGCGTTGTCCGGCTTCACGCTACCACCATAGAGAATCGATCTGTCGGCACCCGCCGCGGACCACCGCTCGGCGAGCCACCCGCGGATGCAGCGGTGCATCGAGGCCGCCTGCTCCGGCGTCGCGGTGCGCCCGGTCCCGATCGCCCAGACGGGCTCGTAGGCCAGGATCAAGCGCGCGGTGACGAGTTCGAGCGGTAGATCCGATAGTGCCGCCGAAAGCTGCGAGATGACGACGCTTTCGTGGGTGCCTGCGTCGCGCGCCTCGAGCCGCTCGCCGACGCAGAGGATCGCGTGCAGACCGGCCCCGAGGGTGGCGTGCAGCTTGCGCCGCACGAGCGCGTCGGTGTCGCCGAAGTCGGCGCGGCGCTCGGAGTGACCGACGATCGACCCGGCGCAGCCGGCCTGGGCGATCATCGCGGGCCCGACCTCGCCGGTGTGGGCGCCCGCGTCCTGGGCCGCGACGTCCTGGGCGAAGAGCCAAAGGTCGCTGATCGGGCGGCACGCCGTGCGGGCCGCGGCGATCGACAGGTACGGCGGCGCGACGCCGACGTGGACGCGGTGCACCCCGCCGTTCGCCCCGGCGAGGCCGTCGGCGATCGCCCGCGCGGTGGTCAGCGCCGCCTCGGGGAGGTGGTTCTGCTTCCAGTTGCCGACGACCCACATCGCGCGCTGGGACATCACTCACCCTCCGGCATCAGGGCGGCGACGCCCGGCAGGGTCTGGCCCTCGAGGAACTCGAGCGACGCGCCGCCGTGCGATCGGCGACGCCCGCCTCGGTGATCGCCGCGACGCTGTCGCCGCCCCCGACCACCGTGAAGCCGCGGCACTCGGCCATCGCCCGGGCCACGGTCTTGGTGCCCTCGGCGAAGGCGGGGTTCTCGAACAGCCCCATCGGGCCGTTCCACAGCACCATCTGGGCCCGGCCGATGATGGCCCCGATGCGCGACGCGGTGTCGGGGCCGATGTCGAGGGCCATGTCCTGGGCGCCGAGGCCGACCGCGGCGCCCATGGTGCGCGAGGTCTTCGCGTCGATGCCGGCGCCGACCCGCAGGTCCGTCGGCAGCACCACCGCGACGTCGCGCGCCGCCGCCTTCTGCAGGATCATCCGGCAGTCGGAGTAGCGATCGGCCTCCTGCAGGCTGCCGCCGAGCTCCGCCCCGCCGGCGGCGAGGAACGTGTTGGCCATCGCCCCACCGACCACCAGCGTGTCGCCGGCCTTGAGCCGCTCGACGAGCGAGACGATGACGCCGAGCTTGTCCGAGACCTTCGCGCCGCCCACGATCGCCACGAACGGGTGATCGGGCGCGTCGAGCAGCCGCGACAGGGCCCGCAGCTCGGCCAGCAGCAGGTCACCGGCGCCGCGCGCCCGTACCAGCCGGGGCAGACCCACGACCGACGCGTGGGCGCGGTGCGACGCGCCGAAGGCGTCGTTGACGTAGGCGTCGCAGAGGCCCGCGAGCGCCTGCGAGAACTTGGGGTCGTTCTTGGTCTCGCCGGCCTCGAAGCGGAGGTTCTGCAGGAGCACGATCTGGCCGGGGCGCAGGTCGGCAACCAGCTTGATCGCGGCGTCGCCGACGACCTCCTCGGTCGGCACGCGGACCTCAGTCTGCAGCAGCTCGGCGAGCCGGGCGCCAACGGGCTCCATCGCGTACTTCGCCTCGTAGCCGCCCTTGGGCCGGCCGAGGTGCGAGGCGACGATGAGCTTCGCGCCGCGCTCGATGAGGTTGCGCAGCGTCGGCAGCGACGAGACGATCCGCGTGTCGTCGCGGACGACTCCGCCCTCACCGAGGGGCACGTTGAAATCGACGCGCACGAACACGCGGCGGTTGTCGACGTCGAGATCGCGATGGCTGGGGATGGGTGCGAGCGCCATGGCGGCGCCATCTGTAGCCGAGCCTCGGCCGGGCGTCCATCGCACGCGGCGCGGGCCCCCGGCCCGTCGGGGGGCAGCTACTGCGCGGGCAGGGAGTGGGCGAGATCGTCGCGGACCAGCTCCAGCAGCGCGCTCGACAGCGTGATGATCTGCTCGGGGGAGTAACCCTGGTGCCGCATCTGGCGGAACAGCGATCGGGCCAGGATCTCCACGCCGCGGGAGTCGGGGCGTGCCTCGGGGGTGGTCTCGGGGCGGAGTTCCATCGGTGACCCCTCGTCAGCAATGCACGTGCCGCGCTCGGGCCGCGTCGGGGGCATGGGCGCCATTCTCCATGGATTGCAGGGGTCTAGGTGCAGCTCCCCGAAGTGGATTCGAGCCGTCACTGTGCACCTGTCTGCACGTGCTTGGTGCGAAGACGGTTGCGCGAAGCCGACCTGGCGCTGCGCAGTTCGTCGGGCGATCCGGCCCGTTCGCGCGGCCCCGCGCTGCTGATAGACTGGCGTCGCCGCCGTCTCGTGTCGCCCCGTTCGATTCCACTCCTCGCCTCCGTGCTGATCCTCGCGGGCTGCCGGGGCTGGCAGGGCGACCAGTACCTGCGGCACCGGACCCCCTCCTCCCGGGCGGCCCGCGAGACGTCGTATGCGTTCGCGCCACCCGGCGCGGCATGGCGTGAGGTGCGCAAAGCCGAGCATGTCCAGGTCGCGTGGGTGAACGATGCCGCGGGGGCCGTGATCACGATCCACGCCCAGTGCGACGAGCAGGGTGACAGCAGCCTCGAGCAGTACACCGATCACATGCGCATCGACTGGACCGGGTGGAAGGTCCTATCGCAGCAGCAAGAGCGCCTGATCGATCGCGCAGCCCTGCGCACCGTCGTGGACGCCGAGCTCGATGGGGTCCCCCGGCGCAACGAGTACGTCGTGGTCAAGCGCAGCGGCTGCCTGTTCGACCTGCAGTACTCCGCCCGCCCGGATTCCTTCGACTCGGCGCGGCCCGGCTTCGTCCAGGTCGTCGAGGGGTTTCGCTTCCCGACGGAGTCGCGATGAAGCCGATCGCCCGCCTCGGCCAGATCGTCATCGGCGGCCTCGAGTGGCTCGGCGGCCTGGCGGGCCTCGCCTTCACGCTCGTGCGGGTCGGTCCCCGCCGGCCGTGGGGCATCGACGACATCGCCGCCCAGATGGTCCACCTGGGGGTGCGGTCGCTGCCGATCGCCCTGTTCATGTCCCTGTTCATCGGGATGATCCTCGCGGTCCAGTTCGGCTCGGCGCTCCGCGACTTCGGCGCGACGATGGCCCTGGGCGACGCGAGCTCCCTGGCGCTGGTCCGCGAGCTGGTCCCGACGCTGCTGGCTCTCACGGTCGGGTCCAAGATGGCCGCGGGCATCTCGGCCGAGCTCGGCTCGATGAAGGTCACCGAGCAGATCGACGCCGTCGCGGCCCTGGGCGCCGACCCGATCAAGAAGCTGGTCTGGCCCCGCGTGGTCGCGGCGACCTGGTCGCAGCCGCTCCTGGTGGTGCTGGGCAACGTCATCGCCCTGCTCGGGGGCATGCTCATCGGCGAGTGGGTCTACGGCGTCCCCGCCGGCTACTTCTACGAGACGTACATCGAGGAACTCTCGCCCAACGACTACATCCAGAGCCTCACCAAGGGCACCGTGTTCGGCTTCCTGGTGGGGATGATCGGCTGCTACCAGGGCTTCAGCACGAAGTTCGGCACCGAGGCCGTCGGCATGTCGACCACCGAGACCGTCGTCGCGATCTCGATCTGGATCATCATCGCCGACTTCTTCATCACGATGATGTTCTTCTGATGGCCGCGCCCCTCCCACCGACGCCGGTCCTGGTCGAGTTCCTCGGCGTGCACAAGGCGTTCGGCGACAACGTCGTCTACGAGAACCTCGACCTCACGGTCATGCGCGGCGAGACGCTGACCATCATCGGGGGCAGCGGTCAGGGCAAGAGCGTGTGCCTGAAGCTGATGATCGGGCTGCTCCGCGCGGACGCTGGCGTCGTCCGCGTGGGCGGCGAGGACCTCTCGACCCTGGACGCCGCCGGGCTGAGCCGCGTGCGACGACGGGTCGCATACGTGTTCCAGGGCGGGGCCCTGTTCGACTCCATGAACGTGCTGGACAACATCGGCTACGCCATGCGCGAGCACACCAAGATGGACGATGCCGCGATCGAGACCCGCGCCCGCGAGTGCCTCGAGATGGTCGCGATGCCCACGGACATGCTGACGATGATGCCCGCCAACCTGTCCGGCGGGCAGCGCAAGCGGGTCGCGCTCGCGCGCTCGATCGCGATCAAGCCCGAGGTTATCCTCTACGACGAGCCCACGACCGGCCTCGATCCCCGCAACATCACCCGCATCGGCGACATGATCATGAAGCTGCAACGGGAGCTGGAGGTCACCAGCGTGGTCGTGACGCACGACATGCCGACCGCGCGCAAGGTCTCCAACCGGGTGGCGATGCTGTACGAGCGGCGCTTCCCGTTCGTGGGCACGGTCGACGAGATCTGGAACAGCTCGCAGCCCGAGGTGCGCGACTTCGTCCACGGCACGCTACGGCGCGTGGGCGGGCCCGCAGCCGCCGGTACGGAGGTCCGCCATGGCGCGTAGGAACGAGGCCCGCACCCGGCTCGTCGTCGGGCTGTTCGTGCTCGCGATGGGCGTCCTGCTGTTCATCTCGCTGTTCATCATCGGGCAGAGCGAGGGCACCTGGGAGAGCAAGACGGAGATCACGACGGACTTCCGGACGATCACCGGCCTGCGACGCGGCAGCCCCGTCCAGCTCGCCGGCGTCGAGGTCGGGCGCGTGCAGTCGATCGACTTCGTCAGCCGCAAGTACCTCTGCGACCCCCTCACCGAGGACGTCGGCCGGTACGGCGCGGGCCGGACCGACAACTGCGACGAGTTCCTCTTCTGCGCCCCGACGGGGATCTGCGCCGAGCTCGAGCCGTACGCCGCCAAGGGGCTCCACGCGCCGTGCCTGTCCTCCGAGGACTGCGGCGACGACGAGGTCTGCGTCACCGCCGAGTTCCGCCGCAAGGCCAAGCGCGTGAGCTGGTCCGGCACCGACGGCGTCTGCGCCCGGTACATCACCGAGCACCGCCGCGTGCAGGTGACGATGAAGGTCTTCGCCGACAAGCTCGAGCTCATCCGCAGCGACTCTCGCGCGACGGTCGCCAGCAACGGCGTGCTCGGTGACCAGCTCATCAACGTCACGCCAGGCATGCGCGAGGCGTTGGGCCCCGATCGCCGCATCCAGTCCACGCCCTCGCTCATCGAGGACATCGAGCTGTTCCGCGAGCGCTTCACCGGCCTCACCGACAAGGTGGACTCGAGCCTCTCGGGGATCTCGACGCTGTTCTCCGAGCTCAACGACGAGCGCACCATCGGCGCGGTCAAGGGCATCGTCGAGAACCTCGACGAGATCACCAAGCAGGTCGCCGAGGGCCAGGGCTTGGTCGGCGCGCTGTTCAACGATCCGAACTTCAAGGAGGACGTCGGCGTCACCCTGCGCAAGGTCCGGGACACCGCTGCGGGCCTCGACTCCTTCGTGACCCGTGCCAACTCGACGCTGAAGAAGGTCGAGGAGAACGTCCAGCCGCTGGTCGACGACGGCCGCAAGGTGGCGCAGGACGTCCGCGAGCTCCTCGAGGACCTCGAGGATCCCAAGAACAAGAGCCTCGTCGCCAAGCTGCTGCGCGACGACTCGGGGGAGATGACCAAGGACCTCGAGAAGATCCTCGACGACGTCGAGAAGATCACGGGCAAGGTCGCGCTCATCGCCGCGAAGATCGAGCGGGGCGAGGGCACGGTCGGCAAGCTCATCAGCGACAGCAAGGTCCACGACGATCTCGTGAAGCTCTTCGACGATCTCGAGCGCAACGAGACCTTGAAGGCGCTGGTGCGCGGGGCGATGGACGCCGACGACGCGAAGCGTGATCCGGCGAAGCCCGCGAACGTGGACGAGCGCTGAGGGCGGTCGGCGTCAGGACGCCGACGCCGGCTCGATCTCGGCGACGAAGTCCCGCAGGCGGCGCGTGAGCTCGGGCCCGTACTCCGCCGGCAGCGCGTGACTGCCCTCGTCGATGACCTGCCACTGCGCGCCGGGGATCGCGAACGCGATGCGTCGCAGGGTGTCGACCGGCACGAATCGGTCGAGCGCGCCGGCGATCACCAGCGACGGCACGTGGATCCGCGGCAGCAGATCCTCGCCACAGTGCCGCGTCGCCTCGCCGAGCATGTCGACGAACAGCTGGGGGTTCATCGCCGCCATCTGGCCGAGGTAGAACTCGAGGTCGGCGAGCTCGATCCGCATCGGGTTGAGCTGCGTGTGCAGCCCGATGAGCGGCAACCAGCGCGAGGGCAGCACGCGACGCCACAGTCGCAGCGTGAGATCCGAGGCGTGGCGCGTCGCGGCCTGCACGAAGGGCAGCAGGTGGACGAACAGATCCGTGCCCTGGAACTGACCCAGCGCGCGCCCAGCCGGTCCGGCGATCGACACGAGGCCGGTGACGCGTGGCCGGTGGCGGCGGTAGACCTCGAGCGCGACCTGGAAGCCCATCGAGAAGCCGACACACGTCGCCCGCTCGACCTCGAGGGCGTCGAGGACCGCGACGGCATCGTCGGCGAGCTCGGGCATCGAGAGCCGCCACGGCCGCGGCGGCTCGGGGCTGCGCCCGTGGCCGCGGTAGTGGGTCTGGACGACGCAGAGATCCTCGGCGAGGGCCGGGGCGAGCCTGCGGAAGGCCCAGCCGCTGCAGCCGATGCCGTCGAGGATGAGCAGCGCCGGTGCACCGGGACGCCCGAGGCGGCGGCCCCACAGGGCGGCGCCGTCGGGGCGCTCGACCATGCACTCGAACTCCGCGGGCGGCGCCTGATCGACGGCCCGATCGACGGTCTGGTCAGGCGGCACGGTGCGCGGCGGAGCGGACGCCGAGTCGGTCCCGCTCACTCGTCGCGGCCGCGCTCGTCATCCGGCGCGTCGTCGGCGAGCTCGTTCACGCTGGGGTACTTCATGATGTCCTTGCGGGCGATCTTCCACGCCTTCTGGACGATCCAGGACAGCGACCGGTCTTGGCGCGCGGCCTCCTCCTGGATCTCCTTGAGCATCTGTTCCGGGAAGTAGAGGCTCTGCTTGCGCTTGTCGGAGCTTGCCATGGGTCGAACGCAGCCTTCGCGGTGCAAAAAGGACGTCCAGAGGGTAGGATACGGTGCGAAATCTTGTCAACTCGGCGGGGGATTTTTCGTGTCGCGTCGCCCCGTCGCGGCCTCGAGCGATCGCCCCGCGATGCCCTCGCCTCGGGCGGGATCGCACGAAGGCTCCGCCGGCCCGCGAGCCTCGGCGCGGGTGGGCGCGGCCTCGATCCGCGGCGGAACAACGTGTGCCCCCGGAAATTCCGCCGAGTTCGCGGTCGCGGAGAATTGCCCGAACGCGCGGCCGCGAATCGCCCGAATCCAGTTGTCGAGCGCACCCATCGATCCTATCTTTCGCGGTCCGTTCGCACCGGCAGTCGCCGGCGCGACAACGCCGCGAAAGAAAGCCCATGGCGCTGAACAAGTCGCAGATCGAAGACTTCCGGCTGCTCCTCCAAGAGAAGCGCAATCGCCTGCTCCACGAGGCCAGGCGCACGCTGGACAACGACATGGTGATCGACTCCGACGAACGGATGGACGAGGTCGACCAGGCATCCTCGGAGTACATGCAGGCCTTCTCGTTCCGGCTCCGTGGCCGCGAGCGGTTCCTGATGGACAAGATCGAGCACGCGCTGCTGAAGATCGACCAGGGCACCTTCGGCATCTGCGAGGAGTGCGACGAGCCCATCTCGCTCAAGCGCCTGCAGGCCCGCCCCGAGGCGCAGCTGTGCATCCAGTGCAAGGAAGCGCAGGAGAAGGAAGAAGCCGTCTACGCCGAGGAGTAACCCCGCTCACGCGTGCGCGACCAGGTCGCGCAGGCGGGCGATCTCGTCGGGACGGCCGATGGCGATCAGCGTCTGGCCCGCCGCGAGTCGCAGCTCGGACGGGGGCACGTAGCTGACGCCCCCGTCCTGCGAGCGCACCGCGAGGATGAGGACGCCCGCGGCCTCGCGCAGGTTGGCCTCGCGCAGGGTCTTGCCGACCAGCGGCGCACCGAGCCCGACGTTGGCCTCCTCGATCCGGAGCCGGGCCTCCTTGTCGCGGAGCATCTCGTCGAGGAACCGCACGACGTGCGGCCGCAGGAGCTCGGACGCGATGCGCATCCCACCGATGAAGTTCGGGGCGACGACCGAGTCGGCGCCGGCGCGCCGCAGCTTCTCGGCCGCCGTGGGCGACACCGCCTTGACGACGATGCGCAGCCGCGGGTTCGACTGTCGGGCGCTGACGACGACGAACATGTTGGTCTTGTCGTCGTCGAGCGTGGCGACCACGCCCTTGGCGCGGTGGATGCCGGCGCGCTCGAGGATCTCGTCCTCGGTGGCGTCGCCGACGACGGTCAGGATGTCGCGGGCGCGCAGCTCGTCGAGCAGCGCCGCGTTGGCGTCGACGGCGACGACCGACTCGCCCACCGCGACGAGCTCGTTGACGACGTGGATGCCGGTGCGGCCCACGCCACAGACGATGTAGTGGTTCGAGATGTCGTGCATGCGTTTCTCCAGCCGGCGCCAGCGGCGGATGTCGGCGAAGTCGGCCTCGACGAAGAAGCTCGTGATGGTCGAGACCACGTAGAGATCGGCCGCGACGCCGAACACCAGGAGCAGCTGCGTCCACTCGCGCCCGCCGCCGATGATCGAGAAGTCGAGGATCTCGCCGAACCCGACGGTGGTGATCGTGATCACCGTCATGTAGACGCAGTCGTCGAAGCTCCAGACGCCGGGGCGCTGGACGTAGCCGATGTACCAGTAGCCGACGGCGCCGACGGTCACCACGAGGACGAGGACGGCGAGCGCCCAGATCACCCGCCGACGCGCGGCCGTGTAGGCGTCGAACGGCGAGCTGCGGGGTTCGGGGTGGTTGGACACGCGGGCGCCCGAGGAGCGCGGCCGCATGATAGCGCCGCGCGAGAGGCCTGACAGGGCCTCCCGCCCGGACGTTGCTCCCTCGGCCGGGGTGCGATAGATCGCGAACGGCCGTGTCTCCCGTCCTGTTCACCGTCCCGGGCGTGGCGTGGGAAGTCTCGGCGTACGGCTTCTTCCTCGGGCTGGCGCTCGTGACGGGGTGGCTGCTCGCCCTGACGCTGGCCGCGAAGGACCGACTCCCCGCCGATCGACTCGGGACCAGCTACGTCGTGGCGCTCGGGCTCGCGATGATCGGCGCCCGCGCGGCCTGGTTGTTCGCCAACCCCGGGGCGTGGACCGGCTTCGGCTCGCTGGTGACGCTGTCGCAGGGCGGGCTCAGCCCCGGGGCAGGTCTCGTCGTCGCGATCGTGGTGTCGATCGTCCAGACCAGCCGAATGAAGCTGCCGGCGCTCCTGTGGTTCGACGCGGTCGCGCCGGCCCTGGCGCTCGGGGTCGCGCTCGAGCGCATCGGGGCGCTGTTCGGCGGGATCGGCTTCGGTCGCTACGCCCCCGACTTCGCCCTGGCGATGCGGTTCCCGATCGGGTCGCCCGCGTACGAGGCCCACCGCCGCGGGCTCGCGCAGCTGATGCCCGCCGGGGCGCTCGAGTCGCTGCCCGTGTACCCGACGCAGATCATCGCCGCGCTGCTGGCCCTGGCCGGCTTCGCGCTGGCGATGCGGCTGCGGGCGCGTCGTCGCTTCGTCGGCGAGGTGTGTCTCGCCACGATGGCGTGGCTCCTCGCGGCGCGGGCCTTCGTCGAGGAGCCACTGCGCGCGGACCGGGCCGAAGCGACGCTCGGGCCGCTGTCGCCATGGCAGGCGGTCGCGGTGATCCTCGTCGTCGCGCTGCTCGCCGCGTGGCGCTCGCGGCGGGCCAAGGCGCTGGCGAACCCGAAGGCGCCACGGCCATGGGAGGGGGGGCCGTGGAGTCCGACCGCGCCGAAGTGACGCCCGCCGCGGTGCCCGTGGTGCTGCTGCACGGGGCGCTGCGATCGTCGTGGGGGTTGTTGCCGACCGCCGTGTTCCTGCGACGGCAGGGGCTGCGGGTCCGGGGCTTCGACTACCCCACGCGCCGTGGGACGCTGGAGCACCATGCCCGTCGGCTCGAGGAGTTCCTCCACGGGTGGCTCGGCGAGGCGCCGCCGATCCTCGGGTTCGTGACGCACAGCATGGGGGCGTTGGTCGTGCGGGCGTACCTCGCCGCGCACGCCGACCCGCGGACGCGGCACCGCGTGGTGATGCTGTCGCCGCCGAACCAGGGGTCGGCCCTCGCGGCGCGGCAGCGCGACGGCGTGCTGTTCCGGTGGGTCTACGGGGACGCGGCGCGGGAGCTGGTGCCCGAGCGCGCGCGGGCACTGCCGCCGGCGCCGGACAACGCGGATGTCCTCGTGCTCGCGGGGGGCCGCGGCGATCCGCGGGGCTACAACCCGCTGCTCGAGGGGGACGACGATGGCGTCGTCGCGGTGGGCGAGATGGGCATGCCCGGCGTCGAGCCCGTCATGGTCGGGGGTGTGCACGGCATGATGCAGTGGCGCCCGGCCGTGCTGAGCCGCGCGGCGGCGTTCATCCGGGCCGGCGAGTAGCGGCGCCGCGGACGCTGGCGCGTGGGGGCGCCAGGCGGCACCCCCCGCGGATCGATGTTCGCGTAGGGCGGGCAGGAATGTGCGGTTGACCCATGTGTGACGGTTGCGTGGCGCCCTCGTCTCGCGGTATTGGCACGCGCCTCGCTGGTTTCGGGCGTGTTGGCTGCGTCGCGGCGGGCTTCCTCAAGACCTTCGTTGAAAGTGAACCAGAACATGAAGCACTCCAACTTGATCTCCGCGTTGCCGATGCTCTGCGCCTCGGTCCTCCTGTTCGGCTGCCCCGGCAGCGACGAGGAGTCCACCTCGACGAACGCCGACTCGAGCACCAGCGACTCGGATTCCGACTCGAACTCGAACAGCGTCTCGGACTCGGTCACCGTCACGGTGAGCGACACGAACCCGACGACGGACACGGATCCGACGACGGACACGAACCCGACGACGGACACGGATCCGACGACGGATACGGACCCGACCGACCCGGACTCGAGCAGCACGGATCCGGGCACGACCACCGACGAGAGCACGAGCACGGATCCGGGCACGAGCACGGACGCGAGCACGAGCACGGATCCGAGCACGAGCGGCAGCACGGACACCGGCTCGACGGGGAGCACGACGGGCGAGACCGGCGTCACCCCGATGGACAACTACAACGACTGCGCGAACTTCACAGAGGAGGAGGCTTGCACGCCGCAGGGCGAGCTCTGCCTGAGTATCGGTCCGGGCAACGGCGTCTGCGGCCTCCCTGACTGCGCCGACGACGGCGACTGCCCGCTTCCCGCCACCGGCGAGGCGGTCGCGACGTGCTTCGATCTCCAGGGAGGCGGCACCGCCTGTGGCCTGGACTGCAGCGCTGGCCAAGTGTGCCCCGACGGCATGGAGTGCATCGGTGACTTCGCGTGTTCGTGGGTCCTCATCCCGCCGGTCGTTCCCGACGAGTGGACGTGCGATCCCACCTACTACGGCCTCGCTGATGGCTGCGACTGTGGGTGCGGCGTGGTCGATCCCGACTGCGCCGACGCCACGCTGGATTCCTGCCAGTACTGCAACGACGACGGGTCGTGCTCGGTGCTCGACTGCGACGAGATGCCGACGATCGATCCCGACAACAACGCCGTCTGCACGATGTAGAACCGGCGTCGCTCGAGCGTGACTCGAAGGCGGTCGTGGACACCACGGCCGCCCCTGCGTCTCGAGCTAGCGACCGTGCCCTACAGGCAGACGGCGTTGTTCTCGGGATCGATCGTCGGCATCTCGTCGCAGTCGAGCACCGAGCACGACCCG